>Ga0114938_1000023_pt1 | contig 127915 bp, 128 predicted proteins | sample AshMeaBigSpring_FD_88675 | JGI IMG/M metagenome (GOLD analysis project Ga0114938, IMG submission 88675) | Groundwater microbial communities from Big Spring, Nevada to study Microbial Dark Matter (Phase II) - Ash Meadows Big Spring | ecosystem: Environmental > Aquatic > Deep subsurface >...
CGGGAGGACGCCACCAGGCGCAGCCGGCTCGTCGACGGCCTTGTGGCGCTTGTCGCCGCAGGGGCGACGCCGGCGACCGTCGCCCGCTTCTTCGCCGCCCTCGCCGCCGACGAGGTGGCGGAGGTGACCCTGCGCCGGCCCGACCTGGTGGGGCCGCTCCCCGGCGCCCCGCTCGAGGCCCGCTTTGTCGCCAACCGACTGCTCGTCGCCGAGCTCCGTCGCAGCGCCGAGCAGCGGGGGGCGTGGGTGGAGCGGGCGGTGCTCACCGCCCTGCTCCGATCCGGTCGCAACATCCTGCTCGTCGAAGGCGTCGGCCCGCTGCGGATCGCCGAGTGGGTCGGCCCGATCGACGCCGCCCACGTGGCCGTGCTCGTCCCCGGCGCCGGTGTCGATGCCGCCGCCTTCGACGGGCTAGCGGAGAGCGCGGAGACGATGGTGCGGCTCGACACTTCGGGCGAGCTGGCGGTGGTGGCGGCGCTGGTGTACGGCACCCCGCCGTCGTTGCTCGCCGCAGCCGGGGGCGGCCACGCCGATCGCGGCGGACCGGAGCTCGCCGCCTTCGTCGCCGGGCTCCCTGTGGCGGGCCGGCATCTCACCCTCGTCGGGCACTCATACGGCGCCACGGTCATCGGCGAGGCGCTGCGCCACGGTCTGGCGGCGACCCTGGGGACGGGTGGCGACGTGGTGGCGCTCGGCGCCCCAGGGTTGCGCACCGACACCGTCGCCGGGCTTGGCCTGGCCCCCGGGCATGTGTGGGCGGCGCTCGTCCCGGGGGACGAGATCCAGCTGGCGATCCACCCCCGCACCATCGGGTGTCTGGTGGGGGCGATGTCGCCACCGGTGGCGCTCCCTGCTTGTGACGTCTCCGAGTGGCTCGTGCACGGACGCAACCCGGCGCACCCCGCCTTTGGCGCCACGGTGTTCGACGCCGACCCGGGCGGTGGGCGCAGCGGGTTGGCCCACGGCGACTACCTGACGACGTGGTGGGAGGGCGGCGCCGAGTTGCCGACGGCGGCGCTGGCAAACGTGCTGCGCATCGCCACCGGTCGCTACGAGGAGGTGACCCCGCCGCAAGACGGGTGAGGCGCTCTCAGCGATTCCTTAGAGTGGTCTCATGTTCGTCCGAGCGGGCCCGGCCATGCTGTCACCGACATGGAGACCCAGCTGATGACCCACACCGACACCGCCCGCATCCTCGTCGTCGAGGACGACCGCAGCGTCCGCGAGGCGGTGGAGCGCGCCCTCCGTTTCGAGGGTTACGAGGTGCTCACCGCCCGTGACGGAGCCGAGGCGCTCTCTGCGGTGATGAATGACAAGCCGGATGTGATCGTGCTCGACGTGATGATGCCGCTCGTCGACGGGCTGGAGGCCACCCGTCGAATCCGCGCCCGCGGCGATCGCACCCCGATCCTCATGCTCACCGCCCGCGAGACGGTGGCGGATCGTGTCGCCGGGCTCGACGCCGGGGCAGACGACTACCTGGTGAAGCCGTTTGCGCTCGAGGAGCTGCTGGCCAGGCTGCGGGCGCTGCTGCGCCGGGCCAGCGGGGGCGGCGGCGAGGTGTTCACGGTCGGCGACATGGTGCTCAACTCGGCGACGAGGGAGGTGCGCCGCGACGAGCGTCCGATCGAGCTGACCAAAACCGAGTTCGATCTGCTCGAACTGCTCATGCAGAACGGCGGCGTGGTGCTCAACCGGTCGGTCATCTACGACCGGATCTGGGGCTACGACTTCGAGACGTCGTCCAACTCGCTCGACGTCTACATCGGCTACCTGCGTCGCAAGACCGAGGTGGACGGGCTGCCCCGCCTCATCCACACGGTGCGCGGTGTCGGCTACGTGGCCCGCGAGTCGTGAGCCGGGTTCGGTTCGACGGAGCGGCGTGAGGTGAGATGAGGCTGCGTACTCGCATGGCGTTGATCTCGGCGGCGGCGGTGGCCGTCGTTGTCGTGGTCGCCGTTGTCCTCGCCCAGGCGGTGGCTCGGCGCGAGCTGCTCGGGGAGATCGACCAGAGCCTTGCCGACAGGGTGGAGGCCATCGAGCGATTCCCCGGGAACGTCGGTGTCGGCGACCTCATCAGCCGCGACCAGGGGAGGTTCCGCCGCTTCGGTCCCGAGGCCATCTTTGGTCGCAGCGACTCCGGCTTCGACGCCGTGTTCCTCCAGTTCGTCGCCGACGACGGCCGCACCGTCGCCGCCCGCGACCAGCCGGTGACGCTGCCGGTCGACGACGTCGACATCGCCGTCGCCTCAGGCGTGCCGCACTCGGCGCTGCGCACCGTCACCGTTGACGAGGAACGGCTGCGCATGATCACAACATCGGTGCCGGGCGGGGCGGTCCAGCTGGCCCGGTCGCTGCGCGAGGTGGACGACACGCTGGCCGGGGTCACCGGCACCCTCACCATCGCCGGCGCCGTCGGGGTGGTGCTAGCCGGGCTGCTCGGTCTCGCCGTCGCCCGCAGCGCCCTGCGACCGGTCGACCGGTTGACCGAGACGGTCGAGCACGTCGCCGCCACCAGGGAGCTGGCCGCCAGGATCGACGTTGCCCGCGACGACGAGGTGGGGCGGCTTGCCCGCAGCTTCAACGCCATGCTGGAGGCGCTCGAGCAGTCGCGCACCCAGCAGCAGCAGCTGGTGCGCGACGCCGGTCACGAGCTGCGCACGCCACTGACCGCATTGCGCACCAACATCGAGCTGCTGGCCAGGGCCGACACCCTGCCGGAGGACCAGCGCCGCGAGCTGCTCGACGCCGCCACCCTCGAGCTGCGGGAGCTGTCCGACCTCACCGCCGAGCTGGTCGATCTCGCCGCCGATCCGGCGGCGGTGGCCGAGTCCGTCGAGGTCGCCCGCCTCGACGAGCTGGCGGAGCGGGTGGTCGACCGGTTCCGGCGCCGCACCGGTCGGGAGATCGCCCTGAGGGCGACACCGGCGCCGGTCGAGGTGCGTGTCGCCGCCGTGGAGCGGGCGATCGGCAACCTCATCGACAACGCCCACAAGTGGAGCCCGCCCGGCGCCGTCATCGAGGTCGAGGTGGATGGCGGGGCGGTACGGGTTCGCGACCGTGGCCCCGGCGTCGATGCCGCAGACAAGGATCGGGTGTTCGACCGCTTCTACCGGGCGCCTGCCGCCCGCACCACGCCAGGATCGGGTCTCGGTCTGGCGATCGTGAAGAAGGTCGTCGAGGACCACGGCGGCACCGTGCTCGTCGCCGATCGCCCCGGCGGCGGCGCCGAGGTCGGGTTCGAGTTACCGGTGGTCCCGGCGGTCCCCTGACCTCGCAGCCACGGCCATCGCCAGATCCCGCGACGGGATGAGCGTGCGACCCTCGAGGGTCTCTCACCTCATTCTCACACTCGGCTCAGCGGCCTCTCATCGGCTGGAGCGACCATGTCGATGGTGACATCAAGGTCATTCGTGAAAGGATGGGGCGTCATGCGCAAGCTGGTGGGGGTACTGGTCGTGGTTGGCGTTCTTGCCGCAGGGGGAGTGACGTATGCGCTGCTCTCGTCGCCGTCGACCGCCACTGCCCAGGTGGCCGGCTCGGGTGACAGCACCACCACTACGACCACGCTGGCCGCAGGCGACACCGAGTCAACGGACGACGCCGCCCGCACCCGACGCTGGGACATCGTTGGCGATGTGCTCGACGGGTTGGTCGCAGACGGGGTGATCACCCAGGCGCAGGCCGACCAGATCAGCGACGCCGTCGCCGCCAGGCGAGAAGAGCTGCGGGCCGAGTCCGGCGACGGGCGCGGTCTTGGCGGGCGCCATGGCGGATTCGGGCGGGGGCTGAGCGACCTGCTCGAGGATGGCGTGATCGACGCCGACGAGCTCGCCGGTCTCCCCGAGGGTCACCCGCTCACCGATCCCGATGGCCCGGCGGCGCCCTACCTCGAGGACGGCCAGATCACCCAGGAGGAGCTCGACGAGCTGCTCGCCGAGCTCGGCCCCGATGGCCTCGGGTTCTTCCGCCACCATGGTTTGGACTCGGACAGCGACACCGGCACCGGATCCGACGAGGACGCCACGGAGTCGAGCTTCAGCTTCTGACAGGCCTCTGACTGACGCACTGCCCAGCCGAGCGACCGAGCCCGTCCCTCCCCCCGGGGGCGGGCTTGGTTGCGAATTGGGGTAGGGGGCGGCGGTGGTGAGTCGCCAGCCTTGCGAACGTGGCGGTGATGCGGACGCCGTCGATGACCTGACCGTCGCCCATGTCCCCGGTGAGGATCTTGTCGCAGCCGGAGTGGCTTCAGTCGACGTCGAGGCGGACCGCCGGCGAGGTGGCCACCCAGTGGTCGAGATCGGCCCGGGCCACCTCCGGGTCGACGCCCCAGCTCTCCACCCTGGCGCGCAGGATGAGGGCGCCCTTCTCGTCTGGATCGGTGACGATACGGCCGGTGGCCGGCAGATCCGCCTGCACCCCTCGCTTCAGGTGGAGCATCACCTTGGGGTTGGCCCCGATGTTGGCCACCCAGTCCCTGGGGAAGCCGGGCCGACCAGTGACGTAGAGGTCGCCGTCGAAGTTGTGGAGGTAGATCTCGATCCGCCGAGCAGCTCCGCTCTTGCGCCCGGTGGTGGTGAGATCGACGATGCCGCCCTGCGCCAGGGCCTGTTCGATAGTGGTTTCCATGAAAGCCTCCAACGCAAGGTGAGGGATGGGCCATTCCCGCGTCTTCGGGTGGACGTCTGAGCGCATCCGGGGAGGGAGGCGGTCCTGCCAGAGCTTGAGGACGGCTGGCCGCGACGGGGCCCAGACCTCGACCAAGGTGGAACGGCGCTGCAGCCGCTTCTGCGAGGCGTCGTGAGGCTTGCGCGCTCTTGCGTCGCCTCTCGGGCTCAGCCGGCCGACCGCCGCCCGCTTCTTGTCACACCCCGTCGATACGGTACCGGTATTGGTCGGAAACGGGGAAGCCTCATGATCGACATCACATCGCCACCGGTCGACATCCGACCCCGCGCTGACCCGGATGATCCGGGAGCGCGACGAGGGATGCCGCTTTCCCGGATGTGGCCGAACGAGATGGACCAACGCCCACCACATCGAGCGCTGGGCCAACGGCGGGCGCACGGATCTCGACAACCTGATCACCCGGCTGCGGCTATCACCACCGAAGGCTTCACGACGAAGGGTGGGCGATCCGCGGCGACCCCAACGGCAACCTCGAGTGGGTCTCCCCCCACGGTTGGGTCCTCGAACCGGCCAGGGTCTTACCCGAGCGCGAGCGTTGGGAGACCTTCCGTCTCGATCTGATCGACTCCGCTTACGAAGCGCGCCTTACCCGGGCCGGACCCGACCCTCAGAGGTGACTGAGGCGGTGCATCGCCGGGCGCAGCGCCGGGTAGAGGCTGCGGTAGATGTCGTGCAGCTCGGGGTACGTCCCGGCCGCGGCGGCTCCGGCCTCGCCCGCCCGGCCATGAGCGGTGGTGTCGACGACCCGCACCCAGGCGGCGGTGGCGGCATCGACCGAGGCGTGCCAGCCGGCGCCGACGGCGGCGAGGACGGCGGCGCCGTATGCGGCGCCCTCCGTTGTGTTCACCGTGGCCACCTCGGCGCCGAGCACGGCGGCGACGATGCCCCGCCACACCTGGCTGCGGGCGCCGCCTCCGCTGATGCGGATCTGGCGGGGCCGGGTCACCCCGGCGTCGACCATCACATCGAGGGCGTCGCCGAGACTGAAGACCACCCCCTCCATCACGGCGCGGACCAGGTGACCGAGCCCGTGGCGGGTGGTGAGCCCGACGAAGGCGCCACGGGCCAGCGGGTCTGGGTGTGGCGTGCGCTCGCCCGACAAGTAGGGCAGGAAGAGCAGCCCGTCGGCCCCTGGTGGCGTGGCAGCGGCGAGGGCCGTCAGCTCGTCGTACGTGCGATCGGGGGCGACGGCGTCGTGGAGCCACGCCAGCGACCCGGCCGCCGCCAGCGTGACCCCCATCATGTGCCACCGCCCCGGCACCGCATGGGGGAAGGCGTGCACCCGGCCCTGTGGATCGATGGCTGGGCCATCAGTGGTGGCGAACACGACGCCCGATGTGCCCAGCGAGGCGGTGACGATCCCCGGGGCCACGGCCCCGGTGCCGACCGCCGACGCGGCCTGGTCGCCGCCACCGGCCACCACCGGCGTTCCCGCCGCCAGCCCGGTCGCCGCCGCCCCCGTCGCCGACACCGTCCCGGTCACCTCAGGACCCTCGAAGGTCGGGGGGAGCCACACCGCGGGGATGTCGAGGGCGGCAAGCACCTCGCTCGACCAGGTGCGGGCGGCGTGATCGAACAGCAGCGTGCCCCCGCCATCGGCCCGGTCGCAGGCGTACTCCCCCGTCAGCCGCAGCCGCACGAAGTCCTTCGGCAGCAACACGTGGCCGATCCGACCGTACAGGTCCGGCTCGTGGTTGCGCATCCACAGGATCTTTGGGGCGGTGAACCCGGTGAGGGCGTCGTTTCCTGTGATCGCCACCAGCCGCTCGAATCCGACCCTGGTCCGTATCTCGTCGCACTCGGCGCCGGTGCGCTGATCGTTCCACAAGATCGCCGGCCGCAGCGGCGTCCCCGCCTCGTCGAGGGCGACGAGCCCGTGCATCTGCCCGGTCAGCCCCACAGCATCGACGGAACCGCCATCGACCCCTGCGGCGGCCAGCACCTCGGAGACGGCGCGCCCTGTCGCCTCCCACCACAGGTCGGGGTGCTGCTCGCTCCACAACGGATGCGGCGCGTCGGCGGCATAGGTGGCGGCGGCGACCGCGACGACCTCGCCCCGCTCGTCCACAAGCACCGCCTTGGTGGCGGTGGTGGACGTGTCGATCCCGACGACATGCCTCACGTCGGCGCTCCTCCCTCGGCTTCGACAACGGCGGCGACCTCGGCTGGGGCTTCGACCACGGCGGCGGCCTCGACCACGGCGGCGACCTCGGCGGGGCTTGAACCGGCGTCGACCTCAACAAGCTGCCACCGCTCCCTGTGCTGCACCTCATCGCCGGGCGCCAGCTCCCACACCGGGCTCAGCGTCTCCAGCTCGAGAAACACGTCGTTGCAGTAGCACTCGGCGCTCGATCCGAGGTCGGGGTAACGGGCCCCCTCCAGATGCACCCCCCGCTTCACGAAGGCCGTGGCACCGTGCACGTAGGCCAGCCAGCCCCTGCGCAGCTCGACACCCACCTTGGTGGGGGTCGTCCGGTTGGCGGCCACGGTGACGAGGACGCCGCCCAACCCGAGCCCGGGGTCGGCGAAGTCGGTGTACGGCCAGCCGACGAGCAGCCGGTTGGGTTGGACCCCGTGCGGGTCGACCGGGTCGTCGGGGAGCGGCACGATGCCGACCCCCCCAGGGGTGAGCTGGGTGATCGCCCATGCCGCCAACGCCGCCGGCCGGTCCCGCTCGTTGATGATGGTGTGATCGACGACGAGCTGGTCGCCGGCGCCGCTCACCGTGACCACCTTGCGCAGCGGGACCCGCCCCGGTTTCACCTCGAAGCTGACGGACCCGGCCGCCACGGTGACGCCGACCGGCGTGTCGTCTGGCTCGTAGGTCCACGCCGGCACCTCGGGTGCAACCCACAAACGGTGACCCCCGTGGAACGAGAACCGGCGGCCGTCGTCGAGGTTGATCCCTGTCCCCGGCAGCCACGCCAGCAGGTTGGGGTGGTCCCCGACCGTGAAGCTTGCGATCCGGGGGCCGACCCCTGTGACCACCACGACGCTCAGCGGGCCGTCCTCGATGGCGACGGCGTCGTGCCCGCCAAAGGCAACCTCGTCGACCCTCACCGCACGCCGCAGAGGGGGCCGCACACGCCCGTCGACTCCCCCGCCATGTCGCCGTCCGCCGAACCCGGCTCGTTCATGCCATCCTCCGTCTTGCGTGGCGGCAAAGCTACGCCGTTCCTCCCGGTGAGGGAAATGCCGCCACAACCACCGCCGTCCAGATGCCCCAAGCGGAGGAGACGCCACCAATGACCACGTACACCTTCCCCGAGGGCTTCCTGTGGGGGAGCGCCACCGCCGCCTACCAGGTGGAGGGCGCCGTCGACGACGACGGCCGCGGCGAGAGCATCTGGGACCGCTTCTCCCACACCCCAGGCCGCATCGACGGGGGCGACACCGGTGACGTTGCCTGCGACCACTACCACCGCTGGGCCGAAGACGTTGCCCTGATGCGCTCGCTGCACTTGGGCGCCTACCGCTTCTCGATCGCCTGGCCAAGGGTGATCCCAGACGGCGACGGCGCCGTCAACCCTGCCGGGATCGGCTTCTACGACCGGCTGGTCGACGGGCTGCTCGAAGCGGGGATCGTCCCCTACCCGACCCTGTACCACTGGGACCTGCCCCAGGCGCTCGAGGACCGTGGCGGATGGCGGTCACGGTCGACTGTCGACGCCTTCGCCCGCTACGCCGCCGCCGTCGTGCACCGCCTCGGCGACAGGGTATCGAGCTGGTGGACCATCAACGAGCCATGGGTGGTGGCCTTCGTCGGCCACGAGGAGGGTCGCCATGCGCCCGGTCGTCGCTCCCAGGCGGAGGCGTTCGATGTCGCCCACCATGCGCTCCTGGCCCACGCCGAGGCCGTCGAGGTCGTCCGCAGCCGGGGGGCGGGGCGAGTGGGCATCGTCCTCAACCAGGCGCCACAAATGCCCCGCTCCTCCCACCCAGACGACGTCACCCTGGCCCGCTTCGAGGACGGCAAGGTGAACCGCTGGTTCATGGACCCGCTTGCCGGTCGCGGCTACCCGGACGACGTCCGCCGCCTCGTCGACTGGGATGCAGCCGTTGTGCGACCAGGCGACATGGAGGCGATCGCCCGACCCATCGACATGCTTGGCATCAACTACTACACCCGCGCCATCTGCGCCGCCCCCGACGTCGCCGATGAGGCACGACCCGCCCCGCTGGTCACCGCCGGCGACGAGTGGACCGAGATGGGGTGGGAGGTGTACCCGCCGGGGATCGCCGAGATGCTGCGCCGCGCCCACACCGAGTACGGCCATCGCTCGCTCTACGTCACCGAGAACGGCGCCGCCCACACTGCGGCACCGGCCGGTGGCACCGTGTCGGACGAGCCGCGCCGCTCCTACATCGAGCGGCACCTGGTGGAGGTGCACAACGCCATCACCGAAGGTGTCCCCGTCCACGGCTACTTCGTGTGGTCGTTGCTCGACAACTTCGAGTGGGACAAGGGGTACAGCATGCGGTTTGGCGTGGTCAACGTCGACTACGACACCCAGCAGCGGCTGGTCAAGGACAGCGGTCGGTGGCTGGGCCGGGTTGCGGCCGACAACCGGTTCACCGTGGCGTGAGCCAGCAAGCCGGCGGGGACCTCGCGGCGCTGCTCGAGCGATGCTTCCGCAAGGCGCTGACCGCCGTCGACCCCCGCCGGGTGGTGGCGGCCGCGCTCGCCGGCGACGTCGCCCCGCCTCGCGGCGATGTCGTCGTCCTCGCCCTCGGCAAGGCCGCTATCGGGATGGCGTGGGGTGTCGCCGATGTCATCGACCGCCCGCTGCGGGGGGTCGTCGTCGCCGACGACACCGGTGAGGTGCCGCCCGGTCTCGCTCTTGTCGTCGGCGGTCACCCGCTTCCCACCGGCGCCAGCCTCACCGGCGGCGCCGCCCTGCTCGACACGGCGGCAACGGCCGGGCCGGATGACCTGGTGGTGTGTCTCGTCTCGGGCGGCGGCTCGGCGCTGGCCGAGGCGCCCCTGCCCGGTGTCGCCCTCGGCGACCTGCGGGTCACCACCGACCTGCTGTTGCGCTCAGGAGCCACCATCGACGAGGTCAACGCCGTGCGCACCTGCCTCTCCCGTCTCAAGGGGGGTGGTCTTGCGGCGGCGGTGGCGCCGGCCCGGTCGCTGACCCTGGTGATGTCGGATGTGGTCGGTGACAGGCTCGACGTCATCGCATCCGGCCCCATGGTGGCCGCACCGGGGGTGGCGGTGCGAGCCAACGACGTGCTCACCCGCCTCGGTCTGCTCGATGTCGTGCCCGACCCGGTGGCGTCGATCATCCGGGTGGGCACCGAGCCGCCCCGCACCACCGCCGCCGACATCGCCGTTGTCGCCTCGCCCCGTCACGCTGCCGCCGCCGCCCTCGCCGCCGTCGAGAAGGAGGGGCTCACCGCCGCCGTCCTCGACACCGAGCTGGTGGGGGAGGCCGCCCCCACCGCCAGGGCGGTGCTGCGCCGCCGGCACCCGGCCCAGGTGCACGTCCACGCCGGGGAGACGACCGTCGTCGTGCGGGGTGACGGCAGGGGCGGGCGCAACCACGAGGCGGCGCTGGCTGCCGCCATCGCCCTCGACGACACCACGGGGCGGGTACTCCTCGCCGCAGGGACGGACGGCGTCGACGGGTCCTCCGGGGGAGCCGGCGCCGTTGCTGACGGTGCCACCGCCGCCGCCGGGCGGGTCGCCGGCGCCGACCCCGTCGCCTTCCTCGCCCGCAACGACTCGGGCGGGTTCTTCGACAAGGTCCCCGGCCGGATCGTGACGGGGCCAACGGGCACAAACGTCGGCGACCTGTGGCTGGTCGCCCGCCGCTGACTCAGTGGGTCAGCTTCGCTGCCACCAGCGAAGCGATGTGGTCGCCGATGGCAAGCGACGCCGTTCCGGCAGGGGAAGGGGCGTTGAGGACGTGGACGGTGTCCGCCGTCTCCTCGATGGCGAAGTCTTGGAGCAGGGAGCCGTCCGGCAACAGCGCCTGGGCGCGGATCCCGGAGCGGAACGCCCCGATGTCGCCGGTGCGCAGGGCAGGGACCAGGCGGGCGGCGTCCGCGACAAACGCCCGCTTCGCCACCGACCGCCACATCTCGGCGGCGCCGGTGCGCCAGTACGTCCGGGCCAGCGCCCACAGCCCACGGGTCCCGAGCGACTCGGCGAGGTCCCTCGGGACGAGATCACGGCGGCGGTACCCCTCCCTGGCCAAGGCGAGCACGGCGTTTGGCCCGACCTCGACCCGGCCGTGGATGTTGCGGGTGAAGTGGACCCCGAGGAACGGGAAGCGGGGGTCGGGCACCGGGTAGATGAGACCCCGGACCAGGTGTGCCGCTTCACCGGCGACCTCGTAGTACTCGCCACGGAACGGGACGATGCGGATGGCGGTGTCGTGGCCCATCATCCGCGCCAGCCGGTCGACGTGGAGCCCGGCGCAGTTGACCACCACCCGCGCTTCGACCCAGCCAGCGGGCGACTCCAGCCGTCGCCCCCGCGACGCCGCAGGGGCGGCGACCACCTCGAACCTCGTGCGGATCTCGGCCCCGGCCGCCACCGCCGCCGCCGCATAACTACGGGCCACCGCGGCGAAGTCGACAATCGCAGTCTCCGGCACCCACAACCCGGCAATGCCTGCGGCGTGCGGCTCGCGGGCGGCGATGCCGGCGACGTCGAGCCGCTCGGTGGCGACACCGTTGGCGGCCCCCCGCCGCTCCAGCTCGGCGAGTGCGGGAAGCTGCGTCACCTCGGTGGCGATCACGACCTTGCCGCACCGGCCAACGGCGATGCCGTTCTCGTCACAATGGGCGACGAGCCGTCGTCCCCCCTCGACGCACATCCTGGCCTTGAGCGAGCCGGGGGCGTAGTACAAACCGGCGTGGATCACCCCGCTGTTGTGCCCCGTCTGGTGGGTGGCGAGCTGCGGCTCCTTCTCCACGACGACGACGTCGAGACCGCGATGGCGCGTGATGAGGCTGCGGGCGGTGGCCAGCCCAACGATGCCGCCGCCGATGATCGCCACGTCGCACGCCGTCACCGGCGAGATGATGGCAGCCGCAGGGCGGTCTCCGCCGTCAGTCGCCGAGGGCGGGGAAGCGGAGCTCCACCATCGGGCTGTTGGCGACGAGGTCGTCGAGCGTGGTCTGGGTGCGGTACCAGCGTGTGCTCGGCGCCGACAGGACGGCACGGCGCACCTCGGGATCGACAACGGGGCTCGCCACCGCCTCGACATCGAGCCGGACGCTGTCTTTGACGTGGACGACCAGACGGGGGTCGGCCAGCAGGTTGGCGTACCAGTCGCGGCGGCCCGGTGTCCCCGTGATGACAAACCGGTCGTCGACCTCGAACATCCAGATCTCGATGCGACTCGGTTCACGGGTGCGGCGGCCGATGGTGGTGATGTCGACGGTGACGGCCCTCGCCAGGGCGGCTCTGATCTCATCGGGCGTCGCCGGGGGGGTCACGGGAACACCCAGGTCTGGATGTCTGCGGTGACGGCGGGGAAGAGCGCCGCCATCAGCTCCCGCTGCTCGCCGAGCAGCACGTCGCCGTACAGCCGTTCCATCTCGAGCGCCCCCAGCGGGCCGAGGAGGAGACGGCCGACGAGATCGAGCGGCACCCCCGACCCTCCGGCCGAAACCGGATAGGGGATGGGCTCACCCGGTGTTATCGCCCCGATCTCGCCGCCGGCGATCTCGCATCGCACCGAGCCGGTGTATGTGGACAGCGTGACGACGCCCGAGTGGTCGGCAAAGGGTGAGCGGGCCAGCCGGATTGCCAGCTCCGGCCGCAGCGCATCGAGCAGCCCCGCCACGTCCGGCACCCGCACGTAGAACCACCCGTGCTCGGTCATGGTCTCGCCGAGCCCGACCAGCATCGCCGACAGCAGCGAAGCCGGCCGGTGCATCACCGCCACCGTTGGCTCGAGGGTGCGGGCGTGGCCAATCAGGGCGTGGAGGGCGGCCCGGGACGGCGCCACAACGTCGCCGAGAAGTGCAGTGTCGCCGTCGCGGTAGATGCGACCCATCGCCAACTGGTCGCGGTGGTCGGCGACGATCACCTCGTGGTTGGGAGAGGCGATTAGCCAGCGCCACATCTGCGTCGTGTGGCTGGCGGCGACGTCGGCCTCCGCCTGCACCGCCGTCTGGGCGGCCGTGATCGCCGGGAGGTCGGCTGCGGTGGCGGGTCGCACCTGCCATTCCCCGGCCGCAAGCGCCACAGATGTCTCGATCACCTGGTAGGCGGGTTGCGGGATGGCGTACCCGTAGCCGAATTGCCGGTAGAAGGTGGGGATCCCGACGATGATCTGGAGGAGGTGGCCGGCGGCGGCGCTGCGGCGGTGCACCTCGTGGAGCTGGGCTCGCACCAGCCCCCGCCCCCTGGCGTCATCCGCCGTTGCGACGAACTCGATCTGGCAACCAGGGACCTCGGCCACCCCCACCCTGACGTCTGTGTCGAAGAAGGCGACGGTCGACTCGACCCTTCCGTCGGCAACGGCGACGAGCCACCGGGCAGGGTCGAAGCCTGGGTCCCCGAGAACGAGCCGAGCCTCGTCTGCATCCTCCGGCTCGAGCGCCTCGGCGATGATCTCGCCGATCCGATCGAGGTCGGCCGGCTCGGCGGTGCGCACCTCGGGACTCATGGCTTGCCAGGGTACCGCCGCCGGCGCCCGGGTCGATCAGCCGGCGGGCGCCACCTCGACTGGGATCGCATTCAGCACTGCCGTGCCGGACAGCGGGTCGAGCGGGGTGGCGTCTGTGAGCACGTTGGTGTTGACACCGGGGCGTTGCGAGGCGACCGCCAGCCGGCCGCCCGGGGCGTCGTGACCCCATCCGTATGGGATGCAGACCACCCCGGGACGGATCGTCTCCGTGACCCTCGCCGGGATCTCGACCTTCCCCACCCGGGAACGCACCGCCACCGTCTCGCCGTCGGCGATACGGAGACGGGTGGCGTCTTCCGGGTTGATCTCGAGGGTGCAGCGCTCCTTGCCCTTCACCAGCACCTCGATGTTGTGCAGCCACGAGTTGTTCGACCGGAGCTCGCGGCGCCCGACGAGGACCATCCCGGCGTCGCCTGCGGCGACGGCGGCGTCGAGCCGGGGCAGGTCGGCGAGGATGTGGTCGTTGCCAAGCTCGATCGTGCCAGACGGGGTGGCCAGGATGTCAGGGATCCTCGGCTCGAGCGGGCCCAGATCGACCCCGTGCGGGTTGTCGGCGATCCGTCGCAGCGTCCACCCCTCAGGGCGGGCGCCGAAGTGGTCGCCGCCCCGCCCCAAGCGGATGGTCAGGTCGAGCGCCTGCTCCGCCCCGTTCCACTCCGCCAGCTCAGCCAGGATCTCGGTCGGGTCGCGGCCGCTGACGGGTGACGCCGGGTCGCTTGTCGCCGCCACCACCTGCTGGGCGACACCGGCGGCAAAGATGGTCGCAGGGTCCGCCTCGGCGCCGAACCCCAAGGCGATGGCGGTCAGCTTGACCAGGATGTCGAGCTCGGTCATCGACCCCTCGGCGAGCGGGAACACCGCAGGCGAGTACATCGCATAGTTGCGCAGCGACAGCGCCTGGAAGTTGAGGTCGTAGTGCGACTTCTCCAGGGCCGGTGGCGGCGGCAGGATCACGTCGGCGTGGCGGCTGGTCTCGTTGAGGTAGTAGTCGACCGACACCATGAACTCGAGCCGGCCAAGCGCCTCGTCGAGGCGGGCGGCGTCAGGGGTGGTGAGCACCGGGTTGCCTGCGACCGTTACGAGGGCGCGTACCTGTCCCTCGCCTTCGGTGAGGATCTCGTCCGCCATCGTCGCCGCAGGCAGCTCGCCGAAGACCTCGGGGAGGTTGCGCACCCGCGACCGCCACCTTCCCGGCTGGAACGCCCTGCGGCTGCGTTGGGTGCGCTCGTGGAGCGGCGAGGCGAACATGACGCCGCCGGGGCGGTCGAGGTTGCCGGTCAGCACGTTGAGCACGTCTGTCGCCCAGGCGGTGAGGGTGCCGAAGGCGACGGTGTGGTTGCCGATCCGTCCGTACACGCAACCGGCCTCGGCTGTCGCCAGCTCGCGGGCCATGCGCCGGATGGTGGCGGCGTCGACACCTGTCCACGGCGCAACCCGCTCGGGGGTGAAGCCAACCGTTGCCGCGGCGACGTCCTCGACACCGGACACGTGACCTGCGAGGCGACCAAGCTCGACAAGGCCCTCTTCGAAGAGCACGGTGATCATCGCGATCAGGAGGGCGGCGTCCGTGCCGGGACGGATGGCGATGTGCTCGTCTGCATTCGCCGCTGTCTTTGTCCGCCGCGGGTCGACGACCACCACCTTCCCGCCCCTGTCCCTGACGGCGGCGAGCCGGCCCGGCCAGTCCGGGGCGCTCGCCAGCGAGCCGTTCGACTCGTAGGGGTTGGCGCCAAGGATGACGAGATGGCGGGTGCGGTCGACGTCCGGCAGCGGGATGGTCAGCCCACCGCCGAACAGGAAGGCGCACGCCACCTGCCGCGGCATCTGGTCGACCGTAGACGCCGAGTAGAAGTTGCGGGTGCGCAGCGCCTTGAGCAGGGGCTTGAGCGCCAGGGTGTTCTCGAAGAGGTGTGCGTTGGGGTTGCCGACGTACACGGCAACGGCGTCGTCGCCGTGCTCCGCCCGGATCGGCGGGAGACGGCGGGCGATCTCGGCGAACGCCTCCTCCCACGTCGCCTCGACGTGGCCGCCGTTGCGGCGCAGCAGCGGACGGCGCAGCCGGTCGGGGTCGTCGCGCAGCCGTCCCAGCGTCGATCCCTTTGGGCAGATGAACCCGGCGGAGAACGGATTGTCACGGTCGCCCCGGATCACTGTGACCCGGTCGCCGTCGATGCCAACCTCGAGCCCGCACGTCGCCTCGCAGAGCGGGCAGGTGCGGTAGGCGGTGCGTGTTGTCATCTCACCCTCAGTCGTCGTTGATCGGTGTGACCCTACCCCAGCAGCCGGGGGTCGTGGTTGGAGCAGCCGGCCCGTTATCGTCCCCGGCCATGTCCCGACTGCGCGGATTCTTCGCTCGTCTCGCCGAGAGCGATGAGCACCGGCTGGCCACCGAGATCCGGGAGTGGGCGGCGACCGTTCCTGGGTCCTTCCCGATCGCCGACGCTCCGCTGCGCTCGACCGTTGTCCTGGCCGGTGTAGTACGACGCATCACGGTGCTGCCTGTGGTGGGGCAGGAGTCGCTCCAGGCGCTCCTGTTCGACGGCACTGGCGAGGTGGCGGTCGTGTGGATGGGCCGGCGGTTCATCCCCGGGCTCGATCTTGGCACCCGTCTCGTGGTGGAGGGAGTCGTGGCCGACCAACGAGGTGGTCGGCGGATGGTGAACCCGAGGTTCGAGTTCGCCCCATAACTCAGCCGAGCGGGGTTGTGCCAGGCACTCCCGCGCCAACGATCGCCTCCCGCAGGGCCGCCTCGTCGCTTGGTGGGGCCAGCGCCAGGACCTCGTCGCCCGCCGCCAGCACCGTGTGCGGTTGCGGTATGACCACGGCGCCGTCGCGGAGCACCGCCACGACGGCGGTGTCGCGCGGGGGCCGCAGGTCGGCGAGCGCCCTACCGACGTTTGGCGACCCAGACGGCATCGTCACCTCGACGATGGCGGTCCGTCCACCCTGCAGCCGCAACAGACGGACCAGGTCGCCGACGCTCACGGCCTCCTCGACAAGGGACGTGAGGATGTGGGGAGGCGAGACGGCCGCATCCACACCCCATTGCGGGGTGAACATCCATTCGTTCTGCGCATCGTTGACCCTGGCCAGCACCCTGGGTACGCCGTACTCCTGTTTGGCGAGCAGGGAGGTGACCAGGTTGTCCTCGTCGTCCCCTGTGGCGGCAACGAGAACGTCTGCCGAGGCCAGGTCGGCTTGTTCGAGCACCCACGGCTCGCATGCGTCCCCGAGACGAACCGTCACCCCGGGAAGACGCTTGACCAGGGCGTCGACGACAAGCGGGTCATTCTCGATGATGGTGACGGTGTGGCCGCTTGCGGCCAGATCGCGCCCCAGGTGACGGCCGACCGCTCCTCCCCCGCTGATCACGACCCGCATCTCAATGCTCCTTGGGAGGCGCCAACAGTGCCTCGAATGCGGTCAGCGCCTCACGGTGCATGATGGCGTGGGCCAGGTCGCCCTCCTGAAACGTGCTTGTGGTTCTCGGGATGAAGCCGGACCCGCCCCGGTCGACGCCGGCGATTCGTATCTTGCCGTCCATCTCGAGCGCAGAGACCAGCTTGCCGACGAGGTGGTGCGGCACCTCGACCCGCATCCGGAAGAGGTCGCCTCCTGCCAGGGTCTCGGCCGGCTCATCCCGGTCGTGCGACAGCATCAGCATGATCTGCTTGATGCCCCAGCGGCTCGTCGACACGGTGGGGATGTTGAGACGCTCGTAGATCTCGGCCCGGCTCGGGTCGTAGATGCGAGCGATGACCGTTGCGACCTTGTAGTGCTCGCGAGCCACCCTGGCCGCAACGATGTTGGAGTTGTCGCCGTTGGAGACGGCGACGAAGGCATCGGCCTCCTCGATCCCGGCGTCCTCGAGCACCCTCCTGTCAAACCCGACCCCAACCACTGTTGTTGCCCTGAAGCCGGGCGGCAGGCGGAGAAAGGCCTCCTTGCGCTTGTCGATGACGCTCACGTCGTGGCCCGCCCGCGCCAGTTCGATGGTCAAGCCCGACCCCACCCGGCCGCATCCCATGATCACAACACGCACGTGGCCAAGGGTAGCTGGGGCGGCGAGCCACTCTGCCTGGCAAGCGGGTAGGCATAGAATCACCGGCGGAGCCAGGCAGATGCAGACGACCAACCGGCAGCGCCGGCACACTCCGCGCCTCGGCAGGCGCATGCTGGTGGGGCGGCGCATCGCCAGTCACCGGCTCGAGCACACCCTCCTCCCCAAGGTGCTTGCCCTCCCTGTCTTCTCGTCCGACGCACTCTCGTCCGTGGCCTATGCCACCGAGGAGATCCTGCTCGTCCTCCTTTCCGCAACGGCGGCCGCGGAGGCGGCACGACGTGTGATGCCTATTGCGATGGCAATCGCGGCGCTGCTGGTGGTTGTCGTCATCTCCTATCGCCAGACCGTGCGCGCCTACTCGGCCGGTGGTGGGGCGTACGTCGTCAGCAAGGAGAATCTGGGCACCCTGCCAAGCCTCGTCGCAGCCGGGGCCTTGCTCACCGACTACGTGCTGACGGTGTCGGTGTCGATCTCGGCAGGTGTCTTTGCCGTCACCTCGGTGGCGCCGTCGCTGCTGCCGGTGCGTGTCCAGCTTGCGCTCGGCTTCGTGGCGTTCATCACCCTCGTCAACCTGCGCGGCGTTCGCGAATCCGGCACCTTGTTCGCCGTACCGACGTATGCGTTCATCCTTGCGGTATTCACCATGATCATCCTCGGCTTCGCCAGGTGCGTCGGGGGGTGCCCGCAGGCGGAGGCGGTTCCCTCGCTCCCCGGGCTGGCGGAGGCCGGCGCCTCGCTCGGGTTCTTCACCATCCTCCGCGCCTTCGCCTCAGGGTCGACGGCCCTCACCGGGGTCGAGGCTGTCTCAGACGGCGTGCCGGCCTTTCGCCGGCCCCAGGCGCGGAACGCGGCCGCGACACTCGCCATGATGGGTGTCATCGCCGGTGCGATGTTCCTCGGCATCTCGTTCCTGGCCACGAACACGGGTGTGACCGTGAGCGAGGAGCGCTCGGTCGTGGCCCAGATCGCCCACACCGTGTTCGGCGGCGGGATCGGCTTCTACGCGGTACAGGTGCTCACCGCCGCCATCCTCGTGCTGGCCGCCAACACCGCATATCAGGACTTCCCCAGGCTCTCGGCCATCCTGGCTCGCGACGGTTTCATCCCCCGCCGGTTCCAGAACCGCGGCGACCGGTTGGTGTTCTCCAACGGCATCCTGCTGCTGGCGACAGCGGCGGGGGCACTGATCGTCGCCTTTGGCGCCGAGGTGTCCCGCCTCATCCAGCTCTACGTGGTCGGCGTCTTCACCTCGTTCACCCTGTCGCAGACCGGGATGGTGCGGCACTGGTTCAAGGCGCAGAAGGCGGGAACCGCACCGACCGGCTGGCGGCGCTCCGTCGCCATCAACACCGTGGGGGCGGTGGTGACCGGAGTCGTACTCGTGGTCGTCACCGTCACCAAGTTCATGAAGGGGGCGTGGATCGTCATCGTCGCCGTCCCCTTCATGATCGCCGGTTTCTACTGGATCAAGGCGCACTACCTGTCGGTGTCCCAGCAGCTCAGACGAGGGCGGGTGCGGCCGGGCGAGGTGGGCGCCAACCGGATGGTGCTGCTCGTCCCCGACCTGGGAGCGGCCACCGCCGAAGCCCTCGGCTACATCCGATCCGCCCGCCCCGCGGAGGTCCACTTCGTGCATCCGATCGGGGAGGGAGCCGACCAGGCGGAGACCACTGATCAATGGCAGGCGTTCTCGGAGGGTGCCGGGAAGCTGGAGTTGATGCCGGTGACAGGGGACGATCTCCTCGGGGCAGTGCGGGGGTACATCCGACGTCTGCCACGAACCGACGGCGACGTCGTGACGGTGGTGATACCCGAGGCGGTCGAGTCGCGTCTGGCGGTGTACCTGTGGCGCAAGCGGGCCGTTGTCCGACTCAAGGCCGGGCTCCTGAGGGAGCATGACGTGGTGGTTGCCGACGTGCCGGTGAGGATGAACGGCAACGGCAATGCGCCCAGCGTCGACAGGGGTCTCATCCCGCACCGCACGGTGGCGCTTGTGTTCGTGTCCGGGGTGCACGACGCCTCGATCCGGGCGTTGAACTACGCCCGGACGCTCGGCGCCACAGAGACTCGGGCGGTGTACTTCGACCTCGACCCTGATGCAGCTCGTCGTATGGAGCAGGAGTGGCCGCTTGCGCTCGGCGTGCCGCTCGACATCGTCGAGGCGCCCTTCCGCGACCTCACAGGACCGATCCAGGCCGAGGTGCGGAGGGTGACGGCCCGTCCAGGCACGCTGTGCGCCGTCATCATCCCAGAGGTCGTGGTCTCGAACCGGTTGCACGTGCCGCTGCACGGCCAGAACGCCCTGTTTGTCAAGCGGTTGCTGCTCTATGAGCCGAGGGTGGTCTTGTCGAGCGTCCCCTACCAGCTCGAGGCGAGCTAACCCCGGTTGCGCCGCTCCTCGAGCTCGCCTCCGGGAGGCTGGTGGGGTGGCGCGGTACGTGCGCCACCCCACCAGCCCATGGGTGTCTCAGCCGCAGAGGGACCCGTCAAGCAGGGTGATCTGTCTGTCGAGCCGCTCGTAGGCGACCGCGGAGACGCCGCTGAACTTCTTGCCCTCGATGACGAGGTCGAAGCTGTCGAGCAGCGTGCAACCCTTTGTGCCCCTGCCGTTGGCAAACGCCGTCGCGGCGGAGGCGATCAGACCGGCGAGTGTCTTCTGGGCCTTGCGGGTCAGGTCGTGGGTGGCGCCGAGCTCTGCGACGGTCTCGGCCATCTCGCCGAACGGGTCGATGTAGAGCTCCGCCCACTGCCATGCCTGCTGACCCACCTGGCGACCGGCCTCACGAGCGCGCAGGTCGCCGTCCTGGAAGTGGATGCCGCCGTAGCGACGGGACACCCCAGCCTCGTCAGCCGCCTCGAACAGCGTGTCCCAGGTGAGCACCACCGTCGACGCCGGTCCGTCCTCGAACGACAGGGCGCCAGGGATGGCGACGTGCTGTCCCATCATGTCCTCGACACCGTCGCCGTCGTAGTCCCGGCCGATGCGGGTCACGCCGTCGTAGAGGGCATCGCTCCCGGTGAAGGCGCTCAGCACCTCTGCCGCGGCCCGGCTGAACGTGCTGTGGCCCGAGGTGAACTCTGCGAACGCCGGCGTGACGAAGGTCAGCGACTGGTATGGCTGCCAGTCGGCGCCGTCGATGAGCTGTGTCCCCTGGTTGGGCCCACCCCACGCCTCGACCATCTGGCCGCCGTACAGGTACGAGATGGCCGATGCCGGTCGGATGAAGTCGTAGGCGCGCTTGGCCTCCCACGCCGAGATGCCGCCGTCGAGCAGGGCGCCGGTGAGCGCCATGAACATCTGCACGTCGTCGGAAGACGTGTGGCCGTCACGCAGCGACAGACCGGTGGCCAGCTGCACCCAGTGCCCAGGCGGGGTCCAGGTCTTGGGGCCGTCAGCCCAGAACTCGGCGATCACCTTGTGCTCGTCTGTCAGGTTGGCGCTCGCCTCGAGTACCGCCGCCGCCTGCTCGCGGTGAGCGGCGTCATTGGTGGTGACGTTGCCGAGCGCATCCGTGTAGGGCTCGGTCGAACCGAGGAGCGGCGGCGCCGGTGGGCGGAACTGGTCGCCTGACGTCAACGCAAACGGCTGCACAGCACCCCAGTGCGGGGTGAGGAACTTCTGGTCCACATAGGTGGTCGGGTCGCTGTTGTCGACGATTGGGTTGCCGTCGCCGTCGAGGAGCGTGCCGGTGGGGACCCGCAACGGCGTCCAGCGGTTCGGGTCGAAATCCGGTCCACCGACCGAGTTGGGTGCGCTTGGATCGGCGCTGTTCACCGGCGCATACAGCACCGGGTACGTCGCCGAGGTGATCTGGACGAATCCACCGAGGGCGTTCGACCCGTCTGCGACCCTGGCGTCGATCACCGCCTGGGCGGCGGTGTTGCCAAGCCCGGCAGCCGTTGCGGTGTCGAGGCTGGCGTTGGCCGGCAGCCCGAGGTAGCCGAGCACCTCGTCGAACAGATACGTCTGGTTGGGGAACACGAAGGTGAGCGCCCGGTACGCCGCATAGCTCATCGCCGTGTCGGCGGAACCAGCCGGGTGGCTGCGGGCGGCTCGCTTCAGGTCCCAGCCACCCTGGGTGGCCAACGCCGATGCGTCGTACGCCGCCCAGGCGTCGTACATCGAAGACGTCACCACCCACATCCGCCACGTGGTTGCGGTCGGAGCGGGCGGGTTGAGCTCGATCGCAGCCAACATGGCGTCCATCCAGTCCACCACCACGGTGTGTGGGTGCGGATTTGGCGTGAACGCCGGCTCATCGGCGGCGGCGCTGGGGACAAGCCCAGCGATCATCAGGCAGGCGGCCAGCATCGCGATCATCGCTCGGGTCCGCAGCGACCGGCGATGGAACACGGCGCCTCGCCTGTTCAGTACGTGAACAGATACTCCCACGGTTCCCCCTCTCCAGCGTCGCACGGTCCCCGGGCGGTGCGCCGCATCCCCCACGCGCCCCATGTGGCCCGAGTGCGCGATCGCCGCATGTCGCGACGCTGTGAGGCTATTCCGCCTACAGGGACGGGCAATGAGGCGAGCGACCTATACGCCGGCGACAACGCTCGGGGACGGGCCGCGATCCACTCAGCCCTCGGAGCCGCCGCCGAGGTCGGAGGGCGTCTCGGCGGACTCCCGTACGCCACGGATCGCCTGCGGGTAGTCGCGGAAACCGACCTCGACATGGGACATGTCGCAGAAGGGCTGGTTACGGGAATGCCCGCAGCGGCACAGCGTCATCCGAGTCCCGGTGCGGAACAGGTTGCCGTGACGGTCGGACACCTCGACATCGCCCCGCACGTAGAGCGGGCCGTTTGGCCAAGGGATCACCGTCGTCGGCATGTCGGGCTGCTCGGCAGGACCGTGGCGCAGCGTGTACTCGAGCGCCCCGCTCGGGCAGCGTTCGACGGCGGCGACGATTGCCGCGCTCTCGGCTGCGGCGATGGTCACCCAGGGGCGGCGCCTGGTGTCGAACACCTCGGGGAGCCCGCGGAGACAGATTCCGCTGTGGATGCACCGCGTCGAGTCCCAGTGGACGGTCAGCTCACCCGACTCGTAGTCGCGCCGCACCACCGGTATCCCCTTTCCGGGCCTTTGGCACGCTACCAGCCGCCGCCGCGGAGACGGGCGACGAGGGCGGCGTCCGTGTCGAATGCGAGCGGCGGGAGGTCGTCGAGCGGGAAGAAGCCGACGTCGTCCGCGTCATCCCCGGCGGCCAGGTCGCCACCGACCACCACCCCGGTGAACCAGATCCCGACCGTCAGCTTGGCCGGATCGTGGAAGTTGGAGGCGACGAAGATGGGGTCGCCCACCTCGGCGACCAGCCCCGTCTCCTCACGCAGCTCACGGGCCGCCGCCTCTCGGATCTCCTCGCCGTAGTTGACAAAACCGGCGGGTACCGACCACAACCCTGGCCGGGTCGCTCCCACGGCGCGGCGGACGAGCAGGATGCGCCCGGTTTCGTCACGGACGACAACGGCGGCGCCGACGCCAGGGTTGCGCCAGTGGACGAAGCCGCAGTCGGGACAGTGGCTGCGCATCTCGCCTGCAACCTCGGTGCGCTCGAGCGGCGTCGCACACATCGGGCAGAAGGTGTACTCGCCCGGCCAGACGTGGGAGTGCGCCGCCGTCACCCTGTAGAGTCTGGCAGGTCACCCGCCGAGCACGAGCCCTAGCATCGGCCACGAGGCAAAGCAGGAGGGTGACCGTGTTCGACACTGCCGGTGCCGCCGTCGAGGGCGCCCTGGCCGCAGGGGCGACGTACGCAGACGCCAGGGTGGTGATCGCCGCCACCGAGTCCGTCGCCGTGCTCAACCGTGCCGTCGAGGCGGTCAACCACACCGAGACCGCTGGTCTGGGGGTGCGGGCCCTCGTCGGGTCCTCGTGGGGGTTCTACGCCACCACCGACCTCGGCGACGACCAGGTGCGACGGGCGGGGGCGATGGCAGCCGACATCGCCAAGGCGTCTGCGACGGTTCCGGGACCTCCGATGCAGCTTGCCGACATACCTGTGGTCACCGCCAGCTACGTCACTCCCCATACCGAGGACCCGTTTGCGGTCCCGCTCTCCGAGAAGGTGGGCCTGCTCATCGACGTCACCGGTGCCATGCAGGCCGTTCCCGGGGTGGCGCTCGCCAGGGGCAACCTCACGTTCTGGGTGACAGACAAGTGGTTCGTGTCGTCCCAGGGACACCGTATCCACCAGCACCTCGTCGAGTCTGGCGGGGGGTACGACGCAACCGCGCTCGGCGAGCACGAGACGCAGCGTCGCTCGTACCCGCAGGCCTTCGGCCAATACGAGACGGGGGGTTACGAGGTGATCCGCAAGTGGGACTTCCTCGGCAACGCCCCTCGCATCGCCGAGCAGGCGGCGGCGCTGCTCACCGCCCCCGCCGTCGACGCCGGGGAGAAGCAGCTCATCTTGGAGGCGTCGCAGCTGGCGCTGCAGATCCACGAGTCGGTTGGTCACGCCATCGAGCTCGACCGCATCCTCGGCTGGGAGGCGGCGTTCGCCGGGACCTCGCACCTGGACCTGGCAACGCTCCACCGCCACCGGTACGGCTCGGAGCTGATGAACATCACCGCGGACGCCACCCTCCCCGGTGCGCTCGGCACGTTTGGCTACGACGACGAGGGCACCGCGGCGCAGCGGGTCGACATCGTCAGGGACGGCACCTGGGTCGGGGTGCTGTCCGGGCGCGACTCGGCCGCCATCGCCGGTCTGCCGCCTGGCGGGATGGTGCGGGCCGACAACTTCAACCGGCTCCCGATGGTGCGGATGACCAACGTTGGCCTGCTGCCTGGGGACTCGTCGCTCGACGAGATCATCGCCGACACGAAAGACGGTGTGTACATGGCGACCAACCGGTCGTGGTCGATCGACGACAAGCGGCTCAACTTCCAGTTCGGCTGCGAGGTCGCATGGGAGGTGAAGGACGGCAAGCGGGGACGCATGCTGCGCAACCCCACCTACACCGGCATCACCCCGCAGTTCTGGGGAACGCTCGACCGGCTCGCCGGTGGCGAGGAGTGGGTGCACTGGGGGACACCGAACTGCGGCAAGGGCCAGCCGATGCAGGTGGCCCACACCGGCCATGCGGCGGCGCCGGCGCGGTTCGCCAAGGTGCGGGTGGGGGTCAAGGGATGAGCGGTCGGATGCAGCTCGCCGAGGACGTGCTTGCGCTTGTTGCTGGGCGTGGCGAGGCCGAGGTGCGGGTCACGGGCGGCAACCTGGCGCTGACTCGATTCGCCAACTCGTTCATCCACCAGAACGTCGGCGAGGAGGGCGACGAGGTGTCGCTCCGTGTCGCCGTAGCTGGTCGGGTCGGGTCGGCGACGACGACCAACACCAATCGTGAGGCGCTGAGCCGATTCGTCGACGAGGCGGTGGAGCGCGCCGAGCTGCAACCCGTCGACGAGGACTGGCCGGGTCTGTCGTCGCCGGGACCGGGGACGGCGATCGACCAGTTCGACCCGGCCACCGCCTCCGCCTCCCCGTCGACTCGTGCCGCGATGGTGGCCGAGTTCGTCGCCGCCGGTCCTGGGATGCGGGCCGCCGGGTTCTGCTCGACCCAGGGGACCGAGGTCGCCTTCGCCAACAGCAACGGGCTGCGGTGCGAGGGCCGGTTCACCCAGGCGACACTCGACGGGATCCACCAGACGGACAGCTCCGCGGGGTCGGGGCATGCCACGGCGGTGCGGCTCGTTGACGTCGCCGCCGCCGAGGTTGGAGGGCTGGCCGCCGACCGGGCCAGACGAGGGGTGGGCGCCTACGACATCAAGCCAGGTGAGTACGAGGTGGTGCTCGGCCCCGAGTGCGTCGCCACCATCGTCGCCTTCCTGGCGTTCTACGGCTTCAACGCCAAGGCCTACGCCGAGGGGCAGTCATTCGTCGCAATCGGCGACCAGCAGTTCGACGCCGGCCTCGATCTCGTCGACGACGTCACCGATCCGAGGGCGATGGCGCTCGGGTTCGACAACGAGGGCACGCCACGCCGCCCGCTTGCCTTGATCAGCGGGGGCATCTCCAAGGCAATCGCCCACGACCGCAGGACGGCGGCCAAGGCCGGGACGGAGTCAACCGGTCATGCCGTGCCGGGCGGCGAGGTGTACGGCCCTGTCCCCACAACGATGTTCCTCAGCGGCGGGGCCACGTCTGTCGAGGACCTCATAGCCGGTGTCGACCGGGGGCTCTATGTGGCGACCTTCAACTACTGCCGGGTACTCGACCCCAAGACGATGGTGGTCACCGGGCTCACCAGGAACGGGACGTTTGTCATCGAGAACGGCCGGATCACAGGAGCCGCAACCGGGATGCGCTTCACCCAGTCGTTTGTCGCCGGTCTGGGGCCAGGGAGGGTGCTCGGCGTCGGCGACGACGCCAGGTGGGCTGACTCGGAGTTTGGCCCGGGGGTGGTACACGCACCGACGGTCCGATTGGCGGGGTGGAGCTTCACCGGCGGCACCGAGGCGTGAGCCGGCGGGGGCGCCGGCCCCGACTGGTCCCTGTCGCCGAGTTCGCCGATCGCGGCGCCGCCGAGGAGGCGTGGGGGAGGCTGGAGGAAGCCGGCATACCGGCGTCAGTCGAGACCGATCCGGCGTTGCTTGGCGGTCGGGTGGTGATGCGGATCCTTGTCGAGGCGCCGCGAACGGATGCGGCGCAGCGGATCATCGCCGACCTGGTGCTCGGCGAAGGCGGGGGGTGACCAGCGGCGCTGTTGCCAGTGCGCCGTCACCAGCGGCCGCTGGCTGCGATCAGGTCCCGCACCCGTGCGTTGAGGTCGTCCGCCGCCGCCAGTTCGTCGATGGTGAGGTGCAGCCGGTAGCGCCACCTGTTGTGACGGTCGGCGGGGTCGTTGATGCGCTCGGCGTGCGCATCCGGCCGACGCAACTCGCCGTCGATGGCGAGAAGGTCGGCCAGCGGGATGATGCACAGCATGGCGGGCGAGGCGAGCTGGCGGCGGACGACGGCCTCGCACACCTCGGGGGTCGCCGTCGCCGGTGGGTCGCCTTCCCTGCCCAGCGCCTCGGTCCAGTAGCGCAGGGTCAACCGCTCGTCCTCCTCCCACCACATACGCAGCGGCGACGTGTCGTGGGTGCCTGGGCTTACCACCGACAGGTATGGGGCCTCGGCCGGGTCCGAGATCCAGGCGCCGAGCCGCTTTGGCATCCGCTCGATCTCGAGGCTGAGCAGCCCCATCTCGTTCATGAGCCGCGGCACCAGGTCAGGCACCATCCCCAGGTCCTCGCCGCAGGTGAGCAGATCGGTTGCGGCCACGATGGCGGGAAGCGTTGTCCGGCCCTGACGCTCCCACATCCCGCGATGGCGGTGGTGGAAGAAGTCGATGGCGAGGGTGTCGAACGCCACCCGCTCGTCGGGGGAGAGCCGCCGGTAGTGCTCGGTGTTCTCCCAGCTGATGCGGGGCTGGTAGCCCCCGTCGACCTCGACGAGCAGCACCTCGGCGACGGCGTCGAGGAGGGCGCGTTGCAGCGCCGACCGCTCCGTCTCGGGAAGTTCGGCGAACGCCCCGTCTTCGAAGCGAAGCAGTATCTGACGCTGAGTGGCAATATCCGGCACCGGCTCGAGGATCCCGTCCTCGACGGCGACGAACAGCGGGCGGATGGCGGCGGCGTGCGACCCGAACCGATCCTCGAGCCCTGCGGCGTCGATGACCGGCGTGGCCAGGCGGGCGACGTCGACATCGCCGATGGCGTCACGCACCTCCTCGGCGGTGAGGGGGAGCGAAGGGCGGAAATGGCCGAGCAGCCCGTCGTCCGCCACTAGCGGGATCTCCCAGATGCGGAAGAAGCCGAGCACGTGGTCGATGCGGTACACATCGACGTAGCGGGCCAGGGCGCGGAAGCGTTTCTGCCACCACTGGTAACCGTCATCGGCCATGTGATCCCAGTCATAGGTGGGGAACTGCCAGTTCTGCCCGCGGGTGGCGAACGCGTCTGGCGGCGCTCCGGTCTGCGTCCCGACGTGGAACAGCTCGGGTGCGGTCCACACCTCGACGCTCTCGGGGGCGACCCCGATCGGGAGGTCCCCCTTCAGCGCCACCCCCCGGCTGCGGACGTGGTCGGCGGCCGCGGTGAGTTGGCGGTGCAGGTGGTACTGGACGAACCAGTGGAATCGCAGCTCGTCGTAGTGCTCGCCACCAGGGGTGGCCATCGCCGCAAGACGGTCGGGGTCGAACGTGGCATCGGCGCCCCACCTGCGGAAGTCGGGGGTGCCGTGGCTGTCCCGCAGCATGCTCCACATCGAGTGCGGCCCCAGCCAGTCCCATTCCCGGTCGACGAACTCGAGGAAGTCGTCGTCGCTGTCGATGGCGCCTTCCAGGTTGCGGTACGCCTGTCTGAGCAGCTGCCACTTGAGCTCCATCACCCTGGTGTAGTCGACGTGTGGCAGGTCGTTCACCTCGGCCCGGGCGGCGGCGATCGCCTCCCCGATGCCGGCGCCTGCGATCTGGTCGAGATCGATGTAGAGGGGGTGGAGCGCCTCGACCGACACAGGGTTGTAGGGGTAGGAGTCGTCCCAGTCGTGGTTGAGCACGGTGTCGTTCACCGGGAGCAGCTGGATAACCGAGATGCCGACGGTTGCCGCCCAGTCAGCGAGGGCCGCCAGGTCGGTGAACTGACCGACACCGATCCCGTGCGGGGAGCGCAGCGCAAACACCGGGATGGCCACCCCTGCCCCACGCCACCCCGGCACCCCCCGCAGCTCGTCGTCGTGCACGATCGCCGTTGTGCCGGCGTCGATTGAGGGAAGCGTGCGGTGGGCGCCGCGCTCCCAGCCGATGACGGCGCCGCCACCATCGACGAGCGCATAGGTGTAGCCGGTGGGGGCGCCGCCCTCCAGCGTCGCCTCCCACCACGGGAACGGCGCAGGCGTCATGACCACGGCCCCGTCCGGATCGCCGTCGCCGGCGATCAGCGCAGGGCGAAGACCTGGGGGGATGCCAGGCTCGAGCAGCCTGAAGGTGATGCCGCTGCCGGTGGGCGGAGTCGCCGACCCTGGGTGGGTGGCGCTGCGGGCCCTGCGGAACAGCGCGCTCCGACGGGCGAGCCGGGTCGGGTCTGGGGCCCGCCACCGGTCAACGACCGTCGCCGCTTCGGGCATACCGGGAAAGCTGCGGGGCGGGCCGAGTTCGGTGTCCACGATGCGGTCACCCTCCACGACGCGATACCGGTAACCCGTTGGGGGAACGATGCCGGCCCGGCCCACCCACCACCCATCGCCGATCCACTCGAGCGGGGCAGGGTCCCCGTCTGTGGGCACCAGCTCGACCCGCTGACCGAAGGAGGTGGCGTAGTGGATGCAGAAGGTGGCGTACACGGGCCGCCAAACGATAGATCGTCGGTGCTGCGGCAAGTCGGGTCAGCGGAGGGTACGCCTGGCGCCGAAGGTCGTGCGCAGGGCGGTGTGGGCGGCGTGGAAGCCGCACATGCCGTGCGTCCCTGCCCCTGGGGCCGTCGACGACGAGCACAGGTAGACCCCGTCGATGCCGGTGCGGTACGGGTGCGGCGAGAGCCGAGGTCGGGCCACAAGCTGGCCAAAGGTGACGGCGCCTCCAGTGATCGACCCGCCCACGTTGTTGGGGTTGTAGGCGTCGTAGTCGGCGGGACCCATGGTGTGGCGGGCGAGCACGATCTCGCCGAACCCCGGGGCAAACCGTTCGATCTGCGCCTCGATGGCGGCGGTGGCATCCCCGTCCCATCCCTCCGGCACGTGGCAGTACGCCCAGGCGACGTGGGTGCCCTGCGGGGCGCGGCTCGGGTCGAACAGCGTTGGTTGGTTGAGCAGTACGAATGGGCGCTCCGCAGGGCGCCCCTCCCAGACGGTGCGCTCGGCGGCGGCGATCTCCTCGAGCGTGCCTCCGACATGGACCGTTGCGGTGCGGGCCACCCCGGAGTTGGACCACGGGATCGGTGCCGCCAGCGCATAGTCCACCTTGAAGACGGCGGGGCCGTACCGCCATCGTTGCATGCGGCCTTGGGAGCGGCCGCCGAGCCTGTCGCCGGCAAGCGCAACGAGCTGCGCAGGCGTGACGTCGAGCAGCGTGGCCGGCGCCGGGGGCAACTCCTCGAGCGACCGAACCCACCACCCGGTGCGGATCTCCCCGCCAAGGGTGCGCAGGTAGGCGGCCATGGCCATGGTGAGGGCATGCGAGCCACCCCTTGCGATCGGCCAGCCGTTGCGATGCCCGGCGATGGCGAGCGCCAGCCCGACCCCTGCGGTGGCGGGGTGGTCGAGGGGGAGGATGGAGTGCGCCGCCAGCCCTGCGATCAGGGCGCGGGCGCCGGTGGTGGCGAACCGCACCGCATACCGGGTTGCCGACATGACCGCGGCATACCCGAAGCGGGCCATGGAGACGGGGTGGCGGGGGACCCTGAGCAGCGGTTGCAGGCTGCCGGTGATGATCTCGTCTGCGCTCTCGGCGAGTGGTCCGACGTGACGGCGGTAGACCGGCCCGTCCGCCCCGAGCCCGGCGGCGGTGGCGGAAACCGTGCCTTCGAGAACGACGACGGAGCCGTCGTCGAGGGGGTGGGCGACGGAGACGGAAGGGGTGATCCACTCGAGACCGTGGTCCTGGAGCGGGAGCATTGCGAGGAACGGTGAAGCGGGTCCAAGCGGGTGTGCCGCCGAACAGACGTCGTGGAGGAACCCGGGGAGGGTGAGCGGTGCGGTGCGGGTGCCACCCCCGATCTGGTCGTGCCCCTCTACCACGAGCACGGCCTTGTCGTGTCTGGCCAACTCGATGGCGGCGGCGAGACCATTCGGGCCCGATCCGACGACCACCGCGTCGTAGCGCTCGCTCATGCGCCGCAGCCTACGGCTCACTTGGTGCGGCGCAGGAACCCGCTCGGGTTGGCGAGGCTAGTTGTGTTGTGCGGGCCCGGCTCATCGCAAGAGCCGACCGCAGGGGTCAGACCTTGGCGGCGCCGTGGCGGCCGTCTGTGGTTCCGAGCTTGCGGCGCACGTCGTCCATGTCCAGCGCCTTGGCTTGATTGACCAGATCGGCAAAGGTGCGCTCGGGGAGGGCGCCTGGCTGGGAGAAGATCCCGATCTGGTCCCGGAAGATCATGAGGGTGGGGATGGAGCGCACGTTGAACTGCTGAGCAAGCTCGGGTTCGGCCTCGGTGTCCACCTTGGCGAACACGGCATCGGGGTGCGCTGCAGACACCTTCTCGTAGACCGGGGCGAACATCTTGCATGGACCACACCATTCGGCCCAGAAGTCGATCAGAACCAGATCGTTGTCGGCGATGGTCTGCTCGAAGGTGTCCTTGGTGAGGTTGATGGTCGGCACGTTGCTGCTCCCGCGTGATAAGAGATGGCCCGCTGGCCCGGCTGCCGCTCCAACCACCCTACGGCAACGGCTATTCCCCGCTCGCATGGGCCGGGCTGCGGTTGGCACGTACACTCGCAGCGTGGCCGCATCCCCCGTCGTCTCGCTCTCCGCCGTGGCCGTTCGCCTGGGGGCGACCCCGATCCTGCGCAACGTCGACCTCGAGCTGGCCGGCGGTGAGGCGCTCGGGTTGTTCGGAGCGAACGGAGCGGGGAAGACGACCTTGCTGCGTCTGCTGGCCACCTTGCTGCGACCCAGCGCGGGGAGAGCGATCGTGCTTGGCGTTGACATCGCCGGCGTCGGGAGGCTCGAGGTGCGCCGTCGTATCGGCCTCATCGGGCACACGCCCGCCCTCTACCCCGAGCTCACCCTCGCCGAGAACCTTGCCTTCGCCGCTGCGGTGATGGGTCTGCCGGCCACGGCGGTATCCGACGCCCTTGGCGCTGTCGGTCTCACCGCCGCCGCCGACCGGCCGGCGGCGTCGTGCTCGTACGGCATGCAGCGGCGCACCGAGTTCGCCAGGGAGCTGATGCTGGCCCCTGACCTCCTTCTCCTCGACGAGCCTCACTCGGCCCTCGATGCCGCTGCCGCCGATCTGGTGGGTCATCTCACCGACGCCGTCGTCGCCAAGGGAGGGGCCGCTGTGCTGGTCTCGCACGACCGGGAGCGGGTGGAGAAGCTCGTTGGGCGCAGCCTCGAGCTGGTCGGGGGTCGCCTCGCATGACCCTCCCCCCGCCGCCGTTGTGGCCCCAGGCGGTCGCCGTCGCCCGCCGCGACCTGTTGCGGGAGCGCCGCCGCGGCGAGGTGACCTGGGTGACCCTGCCGTTTGGCGCCATCGCCCTGCTGCTCATCCCGCTCGCCATCGGGATCGACGCCCCCACCCTGCGCCGCATCGGCCCAGGTCTGAACTGGATCGTGGTGTTGCTGTTCGGCGTGCTCGTCACGGTACGCCGCACCGCAGTCGACGGGGCGGCCGACCGCGACCTGGCGATGCGGCTCGGCATCGACCCTGCGGCGGTCTTCATCGGCCGCACCATGGCCAACGCCGGGCTGCTCCTCGTCTTCGAGCTCGTGGTCGGAGCGGCGGCGGTGGTGCTGTACGACATCGAGCTGACCCGCTGGCCGTGGCTGCTCGCAGTGATCCCGGCGGCGGCGCTCGGGCTCGGGTTGCTCGGGACGCTGGCCGGGGCCATCGCCGCCGGTCAGGGCGGCGCCAACCTCGTGCCGTTCCTGGTGGCCCCGTTGGCCATCCCGTTGTTGCTCGGCGCCACCCAGGCGCTCGATGCCGGTTTGGCGGATGGCGACGGTAGTCTCCCCTGGGTACTGCTGATGGTGCTCGTCGACGTGATCGTGGCGATCGTCGGCGTCCTCACCGCCCGGCCGCTCCAGGAGACGCGATGAACGGCATCCCAGCGACGACCCGCCGTCGCTCGTGGCTCGACACCGTTGCGATCGCCGCCGCCGCAGGTGCGCTCGGTCTCGCCTTCCTGACACCGCCTGAGATCACCCAGGGCAACGTCGCCCGTCTCTTCTACATCCACGTCCCCACCATCCTCGTCGCCTACGGCTGCTTCGCCCTGGTCCTGATCGGCGGCGCCGGCTACCTGACGACACGGCGGATGCGCTGGGATCACCTCGCCGTCGCCTCCGCCGAGGTGGGCGTGCTGTCCACAGGTCTCACCGTTGTCATCGGGATGATCTGGGCCAAGCCGACATGGGGCGTCTACTGGACGTGGAGCGCAAGGCTCACGCTCACCGCCGTTCTGTTCTTCACGTACCTCGGTTACCTGGCGCTGCGCCGCAGCGCCGAGGAACCAGAGTCGCGGGCGCACCGGACGGCGGTGTACGGGATCGTGTCGATCGCCCTCATCCCCGTGGTCCACTTCTCGGTGTTGTGGTGGCGTGACATCCACCAACCGCCGACGCTGCTTCGTCCAGACGAGATGCAGATCGACGGGATACTGCTCGCCGCCTTCCTGGCCGGTCTTGTGGCGTACGCCCTGGTGGCTGCGGCGTTGATCGTGCGCCGGTTCCGCCTCGCCGTCGCCGAGACCGAGCTGGACATGCGGCTCCGCAGCGGGGGCGGAAACATCGCGGGTGATGCGGTTACGGCTCCCCAGCTGGAGCGCCGACCGTGAACGGCTGGGGGTGGGTGCTGTGGGGCTACGGCGTGCTCGGGCTGGCGATCGCCGGCTACGTCGTGTCCCTCTCGGTGCGGCTGCACCGGGTGCGCCGCCGCCTCGACGAGTTGGGCTGACATGCGGCGCTACTGGCGTTTTGTGCTCCCAGCGGTGCTGATCGCCGTCGCCATCGGTCTGCTGCTTGTCACGCTGCGATCCAACCTTGTCTTCTTCAAGACTCCAACCGAGCTCGTCGAGGAGGGCCCGACCACCGAGCGGGTGCGGCTTGGCGGGCAGGTGGTGGTTGGCAGCGTCGTCTCCGGCGGGGCCTCGGTCGAGTTCGCCGTTACCGATGGCCGCCGGCAGGTGCCTGTCGTGCACGACGGCGCCCCGCAGCAGCTCTTTCGCGAGGGCATCGGGGTCGTCGTCGAGGGCACGTGGGACGGAACCCGCTTCTCGAGCGACTCGATGCTCGTCAGCCACGACGAGCAGTACCGCACCGAGGACGGCGATGTCTACGAGCCGGGCGTCGGCTACACCGGCGAAGCCGGGGCGGGATCGTGAGCTCGCTCGTCGGCTACCTCGGGGTGCTCGCCGCCATTGGCGGTTCGGCGGCGCTTGGCTGGGTGGGGTACCAGGTGTCCAGGGGGCGCCGGCAGGCGGCGGCACTGCGCACCCCCGTGCTGTTCGTGCTGCTCGGTGCCGTGGCGGCCATGGCGGCGCTCGAGACGGCGATCCTCAGCCACGACTTCACCGTCGCCTACGTGGCGCGCACCACAGCAACCACAACGCCGTTCGTGTTCCTGCTCGCCTCGGGGTGGGCGGCGCTGGAGGGCAGCATCGTGCTGTGGGGGCTGGTGCTGGCCGTCTTCACCTTTCTTGTCGCCCGCACCGTGGCCACTGGCGATGGGCTGGGGGCCGCGGCGTTGTCGGTGATGGGTCTCGTAGGTGTGTTCTGGTTCGGGATGATGGCGACCGTGGCCAACCCGTTCCAGGTGTGCACCGCCGCAGGGGCCGTCGGGTGCCGCGCCACCTCCTGGTGGCCGTTTGCCGCAGCCGTCGCCGCACCGGACGGGGTGGGGCCCAACCCGTTGCTGCAGAACCACATCCTGATGGCGGTGCACCCGCCGATGCTCTACGTGGGCTACGTCGGGCTCACCGTGCCATACGCCTTCGCCATGGCCGCCCTGGCCAGGGGGGAGCGGGGGACGGTGTGGCTCGAACGCACCCACCGCTGGTCGCTCGTCGCCTGGTGCTTCCTCACCTGTGGGATCCTGCTGGGGGCGTGGTGGTCGTACGAGGTGCTGGGGTGGGGCGGCTACTGGGCCTGGGACCCTGTGGAGAACGCCGCACTGCTCCCATGGCTGGTGACAACGGCCTTCCTCCACTCTGCCGCAGTGCAGCGGCGGCGCGGCATGCTCCAGGCGTGGAACTTCGCCCTCGTCATCGCCGCATTCGCCCTCACCCTGCTCGGCACGTTCCTCACCCGCTCGGGGGTGATCCTCTCCGTCCACAGCTTCACCCAGTCGGCGGTTGGGCCGACCATCCTGGCGTTTCTCGGTCTTGTCGTTGCCGGTTCCCTTGCGCTGTTCGCACTCCGTGTCCACGTGGTGTCCTCGGCGCCCCGCCTCGAGTCGTTCGCCAGCCGAGAGGGCGCCTTCCTGCTCAACAACCTGCTCCTGACGCTGTTCGCCTTCACCGTGCTCATCGGCACGATGTACCCGCTGCTTGTCGAGGCGTTCACCGGGCGGCAGGTGTCCGTGGGGCGGCCCTTCTTCGACAGGGTGACGCTGCCCATGGCCTTCGCCCTGCTGCTGGCCGTCGGCATCGGCCCCATCGCCCCATACCGCATCGCCCGGCCGGCCGTGGTGTGGACCCGTGTCCGCACCCCGCTGCGGGTGGCACTCGTGCTTGGCGCCGGAGCCGTGCTGGTCGGGGTGCGGTCGGTGCCGACTGTGATCGTCGTGGTGCTTGCCGCGTTTGTCGTTGCGGTCATCGCCAGACAGTTGTGGGCCCAGGCGATCCGGCAACGCCAAGAGGTCGGTCTGGGGAAGGCGGTCACCAGGGTGCTGCGCCGCGACCCGGGCTACTGGGGTGGGCAGATCGCCCACATCGGGCTGGCGCTGATCGCCGTCGCCATAGCCACCTCGACTGCCCTCGCCGTGCGCCAGGAGGTGCGGCTCGCTCCAGGTGACGCTGTCGCCGTCGACGACTACTGCGTCAGGTACGAGGGCTCGTTCACGCAGCAAACCGCACAACGCTCGGTCGAGGGCGCCGAGCTCACGCTGCTACGGGCCGACTGCACGACGGCGATCCGCACGATGACACCGCGACTCAACCGGTACCCCAACTCTTCGCAGGCGGTGGCGACGCCAGACGTGCGCACCGGGTTCATCGACGACGTGTACGTCTCGCTGGCGGGCGGCACCGCAGACGACCTGGTCATCGACGTCTTCGTGTTCCCGCTCATGTGGCTGCTGTGGTTGGGGGGTCTCGTCACCGTCGCAGGGGGTATCTGGTCGTTGGCGCTCCGCCGCACCGGCCGCCGGCAGACGGGGGAGCCGGCGCCGGCAGGGGTGATTGCGGGTGGCTGAGCTGCGGCGGTGGGGTGGTTGGGCGATCGCGATGCTTTCCGTCGTCGTCATGGTTGTCGGCTTGCTCCCAGGGACGGAGACGCCGCTCGATGATGCGGCCAGGGCGACCGCCATCGCCTCCACCCTGCGTTGCCCCTTCTGCCAGGGGGAGTCGATCGCCGAGGCTCCTGCACAAATTGCCCGCGACCTCGAGGCGTTCATCGTCGAGAAGGTCGAGGAGGGTTGGAGCGACGACCAGATCTACGGCTTCTTCGAGGCCCGCTACGGCGAGCGGGTGCGGCTCGACCCGCCGCTCGCCGGATGGGGGCTGGCGCTGTGGCTGGCCCCCCTTGCGTTGCTCGGTGTCGGAGTGGCGGCGATCGTGACAAGACGCCGGGAAGGTCCCACCCCGGCACCGGCTGCCGCCGCGGCCGCAAAGCTGGAGGCATCGTGAGCGACGCAGGCGGGGTGCTCGAGGACCAGCTCGCCCAGGTGGAGCGCGACCTCGCCGAGGTCGACGAGCAGGTGGCTGCAGGCGAGCTGGATGCGGCGACGGCCGACACGCTACGGGCCACCTATCGCACCGAGCGGGTGAGGGTCGTCGCCGAGATCGAGGCGCTTGCCGCAACACCCGACCGCACCCCCGTCGGGCCCGATCGCAAACGGGTCCTGGTCGGTGGCGCCCTGCTCCTGGCCGGCTTCGCTGCGGTGACGGCCATCCTTCTCGCCACCGTGCAGCAGCGCAGCCCCGGCGAGCTGGCGACAGGGGGTGTCGCCGCCGAGGTCGCCACCGGCGGCGTCGACCTGAGCGAGGTCACAAACGACGAGCTGGAGGAGGTGGTCGCCGCCAACCCCGGCGTGCCGGCGATGCGGCTCGCCCTGGCCAGGCGGTACTTCGAGGCAGGCGAGTTCGACAAGGCGCTCGAGCACTTTCTCGTCGTGCTGGAGCAGCGCCCGGATGACCCCGAGGCGCTCGCCAGCATCGGCTGGATGACGTATCTGTCGGAGAGGGCCGATGTCGCCGTTGCGTACGTCGAGCGCGCCCTCGAGGTCGACCCCGACTATGTCCAGGCCTACTGGTTTCTCGGCAACATCCGCTACCGGGGGTTGGGCGACGCTGCCGGCGCCATCGAGCCGTTGGAGCGGCTCCTCGGCTACGACGAGGTTCCCGACGAGATTCGCACCCAGGCGGAGGCACTGCTCGCCGAAGCCCGCACCGACGCATGACCCAGCAGCGCTCGTTGCTGCCGTTTTGGATCGTGGCCGGTGTCGGCGTTGCCGTGATCGTGCTCGGTGTCGTCCTCAGCAGCCGGTTCGGCACCGACCCAAGCCTGACCGCCTCCCCGCTCATCGGCCAGCCGGCTCCCCAGCTGGTGCTGCCCTACCTGGAGATCGACGGCGAGCTCGATTTCGATGCGCTGGCAGGGGATGTGGTTGTGGTCAACTTCTGGGCATCGTGGTGTCTCGCCTGCCGCAGCGAGCATGCGGCGCTGCTCCAGACCGCCGCCCAGTACGCCGACCTCGACGTGACCTTTGTCGGTGTCATGGTGCAGGACCAGCCGGACAACGGCATCCGGTTTCTCGATGAGCTCGGCCGCGGCGACCCTTACCTCTACGTTGTCGACGAGCGCTCTCGAGCGTCGCTCGAGTTCGGGGTGCTCGGGGTGCCCGAGACGTTCTTCATCGATCGCGGCGGCACCATCGTCGCCAAGGTGAGCGGACCGGTCAACGCCGCCCTGCTCACCGGAACGCTCGATGCGATCATCCTCGGTGAGGTCGATGAGCTTGGTGTCGTGCGCACCGGCGACGTGCAGAACCGCTGACCGGGATTGTCTCCGCCGTCTGCCGGGGCACACGACACATATAGGTCGATCGTCACTTGACCACAACGCCGGGACATGCGACTCTGGCTTTGCCGGCTTTTGGCCGGCCCGGCGCTGGGGGGCGTCCGGCATACTCGAAGAGGGCGGTTCTCCGGAATCGCCCTTGGGCCATAGGGGGAACTCGTCGGCAGACCGTCGCTCCGCTTGACGCAGGCGACAGGGTTGCCACCACCGTGTTTCGCATGGGGCCAGCTTCGGCGGGCCGTGGGGAATGCGAGCCACTGCCATCTCCTCTGGCCCGGGTCGCCGGGCTGTCCCCTCGACCGTGCTGCTCCGCAGCTGCGGTCAGCCCGGCATGGCGGGGCGGGGCCCCAGGGGGTGGCCCCGCTCCGTCGCACCCGCAGCGGTGTGCCGGTCAGGAAGGCGCCTGGCGCAGGCGTGAAGGGCGCGTCGCTACGCTCGCCGCTGTGAGCATGTTCGATCTGACCGGTCGGGTCGCTGTCGTCACGGGTGGGAACAGGGGGATCGGGCTCGGCATGGCCACAGGACTCGCCGGGGCCGGGGCCACCGTGGCGATCTGGGCGCGCAACGTGGAGCGCACCGCCGCCGCCGTCGCCGAGTTGACGGCCGGTGGCGGGAACGCAGCCGGCTTTGCGTGTGACGTCACAGACCGGGCCAGCGTCGAGACGGCGCTGGCGGCGACGGCTGAGCGCTTCGGGTCCGTCCACATCTTGTGTGCCAACGCAGGGGTGAGCGCTGCGGTGCGCTTCGAGGACATGGACGCACCGGAGTGGGAGCAGGTTATCGATGTCAACCTCAACGGCGCCTACCACACCACCCAGGTGGTGGCCCGCCACATGATCGAGCACGGCGGTGGCGGGTCGATGGTGCTTGTCGCCTCTGTGCTGGCCCACTTCGGCATGGCCTCGGCACCGCACTATGCGGCGAGCAAGGGTGGCGTGCTCCAGCTCGCCAGGTCGCTGGCGGCCCGGCTGGCCCGCTATGGGATAAGGGTCAACACCATCTCGCCGGGGTGGATCGAGACCGAGATGACCGAGGAGCTGCGTGGCGACGAGCGGTCGGCGGCGATGGGTCTCGCCCGCACCCCGATGCGCCGCTTTGGCACCCCGGGCGATCTGGCGGGGGCCGCAGTGTTCCTGGCGTCAGATGCGGCGGGTTTCGTGACCGGTGCCGAGCTGGTTGTCGACGGCGGCTACTCGGTGGTGTGAGGGCGGGCGGCGGTAGCCCCACAGCTCCATCTCGCTCCGGCCGGGTGCGTCATGCTGGGGAGGCTACGTCACGGAGCGCCCCGGTAGCATCGGCCGGCTCGAGAGAGGGGTCCCATGGTCTATGAGTCCGACTACCGGCTGCCGCGCACCGCCATTCCGCATCATTACGACCTCACCCTCGAGCCCGATCTGGCCGAGGCGACGTTCGCCGGATGCGCCGGTATCGAGCTCGAGATCGTCACCGCCACAGACACCCTCACTTTCAACGCCGCCGAACTCGAGATAACGGGTGCCGAGCTCGTCGAGGAGGCCACGGGGGCCCGGTATCACGGGGCGGTGACCCTGGATGAGAGCAGGGGAAGGGCCGAGCTGCGGCTGCCGGCCGCCGTCGCACCGGGGGCGTACCGGCTCCACCTCGACTTCACCGGTGTTCTCAACGACCAGCTGCGCGGCTTCTACCGGTCCGTGTATCGCAGCGATGACGGGGTCGAGCATGTCATCGCCACCACCCAGTTCGAGTCGACGGATGCCCGCCGCGCCTTCCCTTGCTGGGACGAACCCGACCTCAAGGCGACCTTTGCCGTGACCCTCGTCGTGGCGGGCGACCTCACTGCGGTATCCAACTCACCCGTGGTGGCGGACGAGCCGCTCGGCGATGGGCGCCGCCGCATCCGGTTCGGCCAGACCATGAAGATGTCGACGTATCTCGTTGCCTTCATCGTTGGCGAGTTGGAGGCCACCGGCCCGGTCGATGTCGGCGGGGTTCCGCTGCGGGTCGTTCACCGACCCGGCAAGGGCCACCTCACCGCATTCGCCCTCGACATCGGCACGTTTGCCCTGCGTTTCTTCGCCGAGTACTACGGCCTCCCCTACCCCGGCGAGAAGATCGACATGATCGGTATCCCCGACTTCGCCTTCGGGGCAATGGAGAACCTCGGGGCGATCACCTTCCGGGAGTCGGTGCTGTTGATCGACCCCGCCACCGCCACCCAGGCCGAGCTGGCAAGGGTCGCGGACGTCGTCTCCCATGAGCTTGCCCACATGTGGTTTGGCGACCTGGTCACCATGAAGTGGTGGAACGGCATCTGGCTCAACGAGGCCTTCGCCACCTTCATGGAGATCATGTGTGTCGACGCCTACCGCCCCGACTGGAAGCGTTGGCTCAGCTTCGCCGCCCAGCGCAACTCGTCGATGGACGTGGACGGGCTGGTGAGCACCCGTCCCATCGAGTTCCCCGTTGCCTCGCCCGAGGAAGCGGACGAGATGTTCGACGTGCTCACCTACAGCAAGGGTGGGGCGGTGCTGCGGATGCTCGAGCAGTACCTGGGTGCCGAGACCTTCCGCCGCGGCATCTCCCGCTACCTGACGGCGCACGCATACGCCAACACCGACACCGGTGATCTGTGGGCGGCGCTCGAGGCGGAGTCTGGCGAGCCGGTCGGTGAGATCATGAGCGCGTGGATCTTCCAGGGCGGCCACCCCTGCATCGAGGTGACTCGGGTGGGCGACGGATACCGCCTTCACCAGCGCCGCTTCCAGTTCCTCGGCGAGACCGAGACCCGCTGGAAGGTCCCGGTGCTGCACACCCACGACGGCGGTGCCGGAAGCGTGCTTGTCGGCGCCGATGGCGTCAACGTCCCTGCGGCCACCGGTCTCCTGCTCAACGACGGCGGTCACGGCTACTACCGGGTCCAGTACGAGCCCGACCACCTCGCCGCCATCGCAACACGTATCGGCGACCTCGACGCCGGCGAGCGATACGCCTTGGTCAGCGACACGTGGGCCGCCGTGCTGGCCGGGACCACATCGGCGAGCGACTACCTCCGAGTTGTGCAACGTCTTGGTGACGAGCCTGAGGCGGAGGTGTGGTCGCTGGTGCTCGAAGGTCTCGGGGAGCTCGATCGGGTTGTCTCGTCCGACGTGCGCCCCGGTCTCCAGGCCTTTGTGCGAGACCTGGCGGGTCCGGCGGCAGCCAGGATGGGGTGGGCGCCCGAACCCGGTGAGAGCGATCTGGAGCGGGGGCTGCGTGGCGTGCTCATCCGGGCGCTCGGGGTGTTGGGCCGGGACCAGGAGACCATCGACGAGGCGCGTCGCCAGCTCCCTGCTGTGATTGCAGGCGCCCCGGTCGACGGTGAGGTCGCCGCAGCCATCGTCGCCATCGTGGCCGCCACCGGCGACTGGGCCGACTTCGCCACTCTGCGCACCGCATGGCAGACCGCCGGCAACCCCCAGGACGAGGAGCGTTACCTGGACGCCATGGCGGCGGTGCCCGATCTCGACGCCGTCACCGAGACCCTCGACATGGTTTGCGACGGGCGTATCCGCAGCCACAACGCCGGTCGCAGCGTGTCCAGGCTGGTGGGCAGCAAGGTCACCGGTCCGGCGGCATGGGAGGCGGTGACCGCCCGCTGGGACGATGTGATCGCCAGGGTCCCGACGCTGACCGCCCGCTCGCTGCTGGCCACGGCGCACCTGCGCTCGGAGCCCGGTGTCGCCGACTCCATCCGCGACTGGTTGGAGACTCACCCTATCGCCAGTGCGGCCAAGTACACCGCACAGCAGCTCGAACGTCTCTCCGTCCGGGTGGGGCTGCGAGAGCGCGAGGCCGGTCTCCACGTGCCGCCGCCGGCCGGGCCTGCTGAGACCTGAGCGGCCCGGGGCGGCTAACTTCGCCTGCATGAGGACCGTCGTCGTCGATGGGGCTCCGCTCGCAGCGGCCGATGTCGTCGCCGTCGCCAAGGGTGAGGCCAGGGTGGCGCTTGCGGCCAGCGTGGCCGCTCGCATGGCGCCGGCCCGTGCCGTCGTTGAGGAGGTCGTCGCCGCCAACCGGACCGTGTATGGCATCACGACCGGTTTCGGGGCGCTGGCCTCGACCCGCATTCGGCCGGACCTGTCGGAGCAGCTCCAGCTCGGTCTTGTGCGCAGCCATGCCGCCGGTGTGGGGCCGGCGCTCCCGGCAGCCCAGGTGAGAGCGATGATGCTGTTGCGGGCAAGGACGCTTGCCCAGGGCCATTCCGGGGTGCGGCCCGTTGTGGTGGAGCGCATCATCGAGCTGCTCGACCGCAACCTGCTGCCGGTGGTGCCCGGCCAGGGCTCGGTCGGCGCCAGCGGCGATCTTGCGCCGTTTGCGCACCTGGCGCTCCCGCTCGTCGGTGAGGGGATGCTCGATGACGGGGAGCGGGTTGCTGCCTCCGCCGAGATCCTGGCGGCGAATGGTCTGGAGCCGTTGCGACTCGAGGCCAAGGAGGGTCTCAGCCTGCTCAACGGCACGGAGGGGATGCTGGCGATGGGGGTGCTCGGTGTGGATCGCGCCCGCCGCTTCGCCCGGGCGGCGGATGCGGCGTGCGCCGTCTCGGTGGAGGCGTTGCTTGGCTCGACCCGCCCACTCGAGCCCCGCATCCATGCGTTGCGCCCCCACCCTGGACAGGCCGCCTCTGCGACCCGCATCGCCGCACTCATCGCCGGCTCCGAGATCTCCTCGAGCCACGCAGACGACTTCGAGCACGCCGTCCAGGACGCATACAGCCTTCGCTGTGCACCCCAGGTCCACGGTGCCTGTGGCGACGTCATCGACCACGCCGAGCGGGTGTTCGACCGGGAGCTCGCTGCGGTGACCGACAACCCCATCGTGTTCCCCGCCGACGGCGATGTGGTCTCCGGCGGAAACTTCCACGGCCAGCCGCTTGCGTTCGCCCTCGACTTCCTGACGATCGCCGTCACCGAGCTCGGCTCGATATCGGAGCGACGCACCGACCGCATCCTCGACCCGGACCGCTCGAGCGGGCTCCCCCCATTCCTTGCCGCCGAGCCAGGGCTCTCCTCGGGGTACATGCTCGCCCAATACACCGCAGCCGCCCTCGTCGCCGAGAACAGGGTCGCCTGCCATCCCGCCTCTGTCGACTCCATCCCGACGTCAGGGCTCCAAGAGGACCACGTCTCGATGGGTTGGGGGGCGGGCCGCAACCTGGCCCAGGTGCTGGACAACACGGTGCGGGTGCTGGCCATCGAGCTCATCTGCGCCGTCGAGGGGGTGGGTCACCGAACCCCGCTGCGGCCGGGCGCCGGGACCGGCGCCATCGCCGCCGCCGTCCGCAAGCTGGTGCCCCCCCTCGTCGCCGACCGGCCGGTGGGTGGGGACGTCGAGCGGGTGGCCGCCTGGCTCGAGGCGGGTGGCCTCGAGCAGGTGATCGCGCCATGGATGCCATCGCCGTGATCGCAACCGTACAATGACGAGGACACCCCCGACGACGAGGAGTATGCGATGGGTTTCATGGACACGCTGCGCAAGTGGTTCGGCGCCGCAAAGGATAAGGCGAGTGACGTCGCCGACATGGCGGGTGACCGGGCCGGCGGCGCCTTCGAGAAGGCCAAGGACTTGGCCGGTGACGTCGCCGACAAGGCCAAAGACGTCGTCGGTGACGTGAAGGACCGGTTCGACGGCGGCGACGCCGCCAAGACCGTTGGCGACGCCGCCGAGGGTGTCGCAGACGAGATGCACGAGGGCTGACCGCCCGACTGGACGGCGTCGACACGCCGGTGACCTGCGCCACAGTGGCGACGGTCGCCGGCGTGTCACGCGCAACGACCCGGTGACACGCGTGACCCATCCCTACTTCTCGCTCGAGCACCCGGCCCGGCTGGCGCATCGTGGCTCGCGGCTGTTGTGGCCGGAGAACACGATGACGGCCTTTGCCGGCGCCGTCGACGGGTTCGGGTTCCGGTATCTCGAGACCGACGTCCGGGCAACCCGTGACGGGGTCCTTGTCACCCTTCACGATGAGACCCTTGATCGCACCACCAATGGCATCGGGAGAGTGGCCGACTGGTTGTGGGACGACGTACGGCATCTCGATGCGGCGTGGAGCTTTGGCGCAGGGGACGGTTTTCCGCTTCGGGGGACCGGGGTTGGCATCCCAAGGCTCGACGATGTGTTCGCCACCTGGCCGGAGGCGAACGTGAACATCGACCTCAAGGCGGACAGGCTCGAGTGGCCGGTCGCCGAGGCGATCATCCGCAGCCGCCGGGTGGAGAAGGTGCTGATCGGGTCGTTCCACGACCGGCGTATCGCCCGGTTCCGGCGGGTCACCCGCGGCGCGGTCGCCACCTCGGCGGGTACGGCGGCCGGCTCGGCGGCATGGGTGGCGTCTCGGCTCGGTAGACCGCTGCCCCGCCCGCCCGAGGCCTACCAGTTCCCCCATGCGGCCCGCGGCGCCAGGCTGGACCGCCGTTTCGTCGATGCCGCCCACGCCGCCGGAGCGCAGGTGCATGCGTGGACCGTCAACGAGCGGGCCGACATGGACCGGCTGCTCGACATCGGGGTCGACGGGATCGTGACGGATCGCCCGGACATCCTCAACGAGGTGATGGCGGCCCGGGCACCCGACGGGTGAGGTCTGAGTAGACCGTCGCCGTGATCTCGGTGTCGGCTTCGCCAGGCGACACGCAGACCCTCCCGGAAGCGACTCAGATCGGGTCGGCGAAGAGACAGAACGGGTGCCCGGCAGGGTCGAGCATGACCTTGACATCCTCCTGCGGCTGGTGCTCTGCGACGGTTGCCCCGAGCTCGACCGCCCAGGCGACACCGGCCTCGAGGCTCTCGGCACCGATGTCGAGGTGCATCATCATCAGCTGCTCACCGGGAACCGCTGGCCATGTCGGACGCACGTAATGCTGCTCCCATTGGAACTCGATCTTGAGGTCACCCTCCGGTGATCTGATCTTCGCCCAGCCATCCTCGGGCGGATAGCCGGGCCGGGGCCCTTCGACCTCGACCATCTTCCACCCCAGCAGCCGCTCGTAGAACCTGGCAAGAGCCACTGCATCTGCAGCATCGAGAACGGGTCCGGTGACCCGCATCCGTGGTCCCGTCATGCGATCCTCCTTGCCTCGTCATGCGGCATCCGCGCCGGAGCGCTGGTTCAACCCTCCGGCGTGTACGGGATCCCGTTGAGCTGGATGAGCCGGTCGATTACCGCCTCCCGAGCCTCCTCGAAACCGAGACCGGCGGCCTCGTCGTGTGGCTGGCCCCGCTCCTGAAGGTACACCCGATAGCTGGCGCCGTCGTCGATGACGTACAAACCGTCGCGGGGTCCTGCGACGTTGGCGCCGAGGGCAAGCAGCGCCGCAGGATTGGGGATCTCGGCGATGAGATCGATCCGCTCGAGGTTGAGGGCGGTGGCGAAGTCCGCTGCGTTTGTCGCCCGCCGCCCCAAGACCCGAGAGGCGAGCTGCCACGCCCGGCGGTTGAGGATCGCCTGTGCCTGCTCCTGGCGGGTCGGACGGGTCATCGGCCGGCGAGGTTACCCGGTTGCGGCCACGGCATGGGCAAGATGCCCCGACCGTCGGATCGTGGCCGTTACCATCCCGACCACCGAACCCCGGCCAGAGGGAGGATCAGATTGTGAGATTCCTGTGGAGGCTGCTCGTCAACGCCGCGGCGCTGTGGATTGCCGCAGAGGTTGTGCCAGGCGTTGACTTCAGCGGCGACTTCCTCGACCTGCTGCTCGTGGCGCTCATCTTCGGTCTGGTGAACGCCTTCATCCGACCCATCGTGAAGATCCTGGCCCTCCCGATCACGATCATCACCCTCGGGCTGTTCACCATCGTGATCAATGCGTTGATGGTGATCATCACGTCTGCGCTGTCGACGACGTTCACGCTTGCGGGGGAGACCGGGGATCAGTTTGTCGGCGCCGTCCTCGCCGCGGTCGTCATCAGCGTTGTCAGCATGTTGTTGAGCTGGGTGCTCCCGGACGGCCGGTGAGCCGGGGGCCGGTTCCGAACCAGGTCGGGTCAGCCGATCCTTGGCTTGAAGCTGGGGCGGCCCGCCTCGAAGGCGTCGATCGCCTCGGCGTGCTGCATCGACAGGGCGATGTGGTCGAGACCGTTGAGCAGGCAGTACTCGACGAATGGGTCGACGGCGAACGTCGCCTTGAAGTCGCCGGCCGCCACGGTGTGGGTCTCGAGGTCGATGACCACCTCGTTCTCAGGGTCACTGGCGATGCGGGTCAGCTCGGCGACCTCCGCCTCGGTGAGCACGACAGGGAGCAGCCCGATCTTGTGGCAGTTGTTGCGGAAGATGTCGGCAAACGACGGGGCGACGATCGCCTCGAAGCCGCGATCCTCGAGCGCCCAAGGGGCATGCTCGCGTGAAGACCCCGAGCCGAAGTTGGGGCCGCTCACCAGGACAACGGCCTCGGCGTACTCGGGGCGGTTGAGAACGAAATCGGTCCGCGGCTCACCCTCCTCGTCGAGGGCCCAGTCGTGGAACAGGAAGGGCCCGAACCCGGTTCGCTCCACCCGTTTGAGGAACTGCTTGGGGATGATCTGGTCGGTGTCGACATTGGCCCTTGGCAGCGGCGCCATCTTCCCCTGGATCAGGCTGACCGGCTTCATGCCCAGCTCCTCACGTCGACGAAGCGTCCCTCGACGGCAGCCGCCACCGCCATCTGCGGGCTCACGAGGTGGGTGCGTCCACCGCGGCCCTGACGCCCCTCGAAGTTGCGGTTGGAGGTCGAGGCGCAACGCTCCCCCGGGGAGAGGATGTCTGGGTTCATCCCGAGACACATCGAGCACCCGGCGTCCCGCCACTCGAACCCTGCCTCCTTGAAGATCCGATCGAGACCCTCCTCCTCGGCCTGGAGCTTCACCAGCCCCGAGCCGGGAACCACCATGGCGTGGACTTCCGGGTGGACCCGCTTGCCGTCCAGCATCGCCGCCCCCGCCCGCAGGTCTCCGATGCGGGCGTTGGTGCACGACCCGAAGAACACCCTGTCGATCCGGATGTCGGTGATCGGCGTGCCAGGTGCGAGATCCATGTAGCGCAGCGCCCGCTCGGCGGCATCGCGCTCGAGCGGGTCGGCAAACTCGTCAGGCGACGGGATGACGGCGGTCACCGGGAGCGTCTGCGCCGGGTTGGTGCCCCACGACACGTACGGAGCGAGATCTGCTGCGGCGATGTCGACGTAGCGGTCGAACACGGCGCCCTCGTCGGTCGGCAGCGTCCGCCAGTAGGCGACGGCCTCCTCCCAGTCTGGTCCCGTCGGGGCGTATGGGCGACCGGCCAGGTAGGCGAAGGTGGCTTCGTCCGGGGCGATCATCCCGGCTCGGGCGCCGGCCTCGATGGACATGTTGCAGATGGTCATCCGCCCCTCCATGGACAGCGTCTCGATGACCGAGCCCCTGTACTCGACGACGTAGCCGACACCGCCGTCGACACCGATCGTGGCGATGATCCCCAGGATGACGTCCTTGGCGGTCACTCCTATCGGGAGCTCGCCGTCGACGGTGATCGCCATCGATCTTGGCGTTGTCTGCGGCAACGTCTGGGTGGCGAGCACGTGCTCGACCTCTGACGTCCCTATGCCAAACGCCAACGCCCCAAAGGCGCCGTGGGTGGAGGTGTGCGAGTCGCCGCACACGATCGTCATGCCCGGCTGGGTGACACCCTGCTCAGGGCCGATCACGTGGACGATGCCCTGGCGGGGGTCGTCGATACCGAAAAGGGTGATGCCGTGGCGGGCGCAGTTGCGTACAAGCGCCTCGATCTGCACCTTGGACAGCGGGTCGCGGATCCCCAGCATCCGACCCTCGGTGGGGACGCCGTGGTCGACCGTCGCCAGGGTCAGATCCGGGCGGCGCACCCGGCGTCCCTGGAGTTCGAGCGATTCGAAGGCCTGCGGCGAGGTGACCTCGTGGACGAGGTGCAGGTCGATGTAGAGAAGGTCCGGCTCATCGCCCCCGCTTGTGACGACGTGGTCGTGCCACACCTTCTCGAACAGCGTCCTTGGGGTCATGGCGATCACCTTCTCAGCGACGAGCCGGCATGGTACAGGGGTTGGTTTGGATGAGGCCGGTCCTTGACAGGTCGACCAGGGAAACCAACGATCCTGCGTCATGCAGGATCGACCCGCACCGGCGACAAAGGTGGTCCTTGGGGCCAACTACGTCAAGCTGTGGACGGCGAGCGTCATCTCCAACCTCGGCGACGGTGTCAGCCTGATCGCTTACCCGTGGCTGGCGTCAGCCGTCACCCGGGACCCGGTTCTCATCGCCCTGATCGCCGTGGCGCAGCGGCTGCCGTGGCTCGTGTTCACCCTCCCCGCCGGGGTCATCACCGACAGGGTCGACCGGCGCAAGCTGATGGTGGGGATGGATGTGGTACGGACGATCGTCACCGTCGCCGTCGCCGCCGTCGTTGCCGCAAACGACTCCGGATTGCCGAGCCTTGACGAGATCACAGCAGGCGCCGCGGTGACCACCAGCACAGGGGTCTACCTCGCCCTCGTGGTCGCCTCGCTGCTGCTCGGCTTCGCCGAGGTGCTCCGGGACAATGCGGCGCAGACGATCCTGCCCGCCATCGTCGCCCCTGAGGGTCTGGAGCGGGCCAACGGGCGGTTATGGGGCGCCGAGATGATCGCCAACAGCTTTGCCGGCCCTCCACTAGGCAGCTTGCTCGTTGCGATCCTGTTTGCGTTGCCGTTCTTGTTCGACGCCGGCACCTTTGCCGTCGCCGCCGGGCTCGTGTTCCTGCTGACCGGAGAGTTCCGGACGCACCGGGAGGGCTCGCCGGGCGAGGTGCAGTGGCGCAAAGAGATCGCAGCTGGTTTCGGCTGGCTGTGGCGGCATCCCCTGCTCCGCCCCATGGCCATCATCCTGGGGCTGCTGAACGGGCTCGGTATGGTCAGCTTCGCCACTTTCGTACTGTTCGCCCAGGAGGTGCTCGGGGTCGACGCCTTCGTGTTCGCCCTGCTCGGCACGGGGGGCGCCGTTGGCGGGGTCGTCGGCAGCCTCGCCGCACCAAAGATCAGCGCCAGGCTCGGCAGCGGCACCTCGCTACACCTCACCCTCGTCGCCAGCGCCGTCACCACATTGGTGATCGGTCTGACCTCGTGGTGGGTCGTGGTATGGCTCATGGTCATCATCGGCACGTTCGCCGGGGTCTTGTGGAACGTCATCACCGTCTCGCTGCGCCAGACGATCATCCCGGACGAGCTGCTCGGTCGGGTCAACAGCGTCTACCGCTTCTTTGGATGGGGCATGATCCCGATCGGTCTCGCCATCGGCGGCTTCCTGGTTTCGACCACCGAGGCGGCGGCGAACCGTGAGCTGGCGCTGCGGATGCCGTGGCTCGTGGCGGCGGCGGCGTACACGGTGCTGTTCTTCTATGCGGCGCCCCGGCTCACCACCGACAGGCTCGAAACCGCTCGCAGCGCTGGGATCGCCGCCAAGCGGGCGGCCATGGAGGGGTGAGGCCGGCGTGGGTCAGGCGGTGCGCCGTTTCAGCAGCACGGCGGCGGCTGCGCCGAGGATGGCGGCCCCGATGGTCGCCCCCGAGATCAGCGGGACGTTGCGGGTTAGCCTTGTCTCCAGGCTCACCGGTCGCTGGAACTCGAGCACCGGCCAGTTCCGCTCATCGGCGATCCGGCGGAGCTCCTTCTCCGGGTTGACGGCGACAGGGTGGCCCACCACCTCCATCATCGACAGGTCGGTCGGGCTGTCCGAGTAGGCGTAGGACTCGGCGAGGTCGATGCCCTCCCGCTGTGCCAGCTCCAGGATGGCCGCCGCCTTGCCTTGACCCATCGCATACCGCTCCACCTCCGGCAGGAAGAACCCGGCGGCGTCGGTCTTGACCCTGGTGGCGATGATCTCCGTGATCCCGATGTGGCGGCCGATCGGGCGCACGATCTGCTCAGGGCTGGCCGACACCAGTATCACCCTGCGTCCGTTGCGCTTGTGCTCATCGATGAGGGTGAGCGCCTCGGCGTAGAAAAGCGGATCGGCCACTTCCTCGAGGGTCTCCTCGACGAGCTGCTCGATCTCGGCCCGATGCCAACCGGCGACAAGCCGGAGCATCTGGTCGCGGGCGCGGGCCAGCGTGTCCTCGTCCGCCCCGAAGAGCACGTAGAACAGCTGGCCAAACCCCATCTTCATCAGCGTGCGGCGACCGACAAACCCGGCCTTGTAGAAGGGCTTGCCGAAGGCGAGCGTCGACGACTTGGCGATGACAGTCTTGTCGAGGTCGAAGAACGCAGCCTGGCTCATGGCCGCCGATTGTATTGAGCCGGTGAGACATGACCATGAGGCGGTCGCCCGGAAGCCATCCGGCGGGGCGTGGTAGCCGCAAGCCGCACCAAGGGCGGCCCTGGTAAGAACCGGCCCTCTTGAATCTGTCACACCCGGCGCATACGTTCGCCGTGCTTCCCCGGCCGTTGATCGTCCAGCCAGGGAGGCTGATGTGCCGCTGCTGCGCACGTGGTCACCATATGACGCCCTCTTGGGGCACGTAGCACCGCTGGCGCTCGCCAGCGCCGCACCAGGGTCGAGTCTCGTCGTCGATCTCGACCCGTCTGGGTCTGCGTACTTCGGTGGCGCCAGCCTCGCCGGTCTCGTCGCCGACGGACCGCACCGCACCGACCTGAGCCCATCGCGCCGGGGTGTGGCCGTCCTGCGCAACGGAGGGATCGCCGAGTCCGACGCCGCCGACGTCCTGGCAGCACTGGTGGCGGGGTGGCCGCACGTGGTGCTGCGCATGCCGCCACTGCCGCGCCCGGAGATGCCGGGTGTTGTCAGGGTCGTCCCGCTCGGGCCCGGGTTCGACGGGCGAGGAGCCTCCCAGGCCGTCTATCAGCGTGGTCCTTGGCCGTTCGACCGGTCGCTACCCGGTGTCGTTCTCCCCCGGCCCAGGGCGTCCACCATCCGCAGCCTGCTCGAGGGGCGCCGCCCGCCAACGTGTCGGTGGCTCAGGGCGTGGCGAGCGGTCTGGGGGTTGCCATGGCCCTGATCGATCGGCTCGTCGACCGCTTGCTCGCCTCAGACGTCCCGCTCGAGCGCGGGGCTCTGGAGGCTGCCGCTCGGGGCATGCTCGCCTCCGAGGCGCCGCTGGCATCGGACGACGTCGTGACCGCCGTGGTCGATGCGCTTGTGGGGCTCGGGCCGGTCGAGCCGCTGCTGCGTGACCCTGCGGTCAGCGACGTCCTCGTCAACGCAGATGGCTCGGTGTGGATCGAACGGGCGGGTCGGCTGCAGCGCACGTCGGTGCGCTTCCGCAGTGGCAGCGATGTCATTGCCGCCGTCGAGCGGGTCATCGCCCCGCTCGGTCTGCGGATCGACAGAGCGAGCCCCGCCGTGGACGCCAGGCTCGACGACGGGTCGCGGCTCCACGCCATCATCCCGCCGGCGTCCGTCGACGGCCCTGTGGTGGCGGTGCGTCGCTTCACCCAGGCAGTGGAGGATCTCGAAGGGCTTCGTGACGCTGGCGCCGCAGACGCCGTCGCCGTCTCGATCCTGCGCGACGCCGTGCACGATCGGCGCAACATCCTCGTCAGCGGCGGCACCGGCGCCGGCAAGACGACGATCCTCAACCTGCTGTCACGCGAGATCCCGCCAGGAGAACGAGTGGTGACGGTCGAGGATGCCGCCGAGCTCCGGCTCGCCGGGCACGTGGTCAGGCTCGAGGCGAGACCACCCAACCCGGAGGGCGCTGGCGAGATCACGATGCGCCAGCTCGTCCGCCACGCCCTCCGGCTACGCCCCGACCGCATCGTGGTCGGCGAGGTCAGGGGCTCCGAGGCCCTCGACATGATCCAGGCGATGAGCACGGGTCACGACGGCTCGATGTCAACGGTCCATGCCAACGGTGCCGAGGAGGCGATGTGGCGCGTGGAGTCGATGGCGCTGTCAGGGGCGGAACGCGTCTCGGAGGTCACGGTGCGGCGCCAGCTGTGGTCGGCGCTCCATGTCGTCGTTCACGTCGAGCGGCGGCGGGGGCTGCGTCGTCTGGCGACGATCGCCGTCATCGAGGGCGGGGCGCTGCGGGGGGTGTGGCCGTGCTGACGGCGGTGGCGTTGGCGGCGGCTGTCGCCGCCCGGGTGCCGTGGCCCGTTGTGGGGTTTGTTGCGCTGGCCACCATGGCGCCGCTCCCGGCTGCGGCGATGCTTGCGGTGGCGGTGGTCCACGCCGTTCGCACCGGTGGCACTCGCATCGGGGCGAGCGACGAGGCGGCGTGGCTGGCGGCGGTGGCCGCAGAGCTGCGTGGCGGCGCCTCGCTGCGTATCGCGCTCTGTGCGGCCGCCGCCGACGCTCCCGCCATCGACTTCCGGCGGGTGATCCGGCTTGCTGGCGCCGGCGCTGCGATCGATCAGGTAGCGGCCGAAGTGGCCAGGGTGCTGCCGCGGCGGGGGAGCACGGTCGGCGCGGCGCTGAGTCTGGCCGGATGCGCCGGGGGTCGGGCGGCGGCCGTGTTCGAGCGGCTCGCCGGTGCGGCGTGGGACGAGGCCGAGGCGCTTCGCCAGCGCTCCACCCTCACCGCCCAGGCTCGGTTGTCGGCGTGGATCGTCGGCGGGCTCCCGGTCGTCGCCGTCGCCGCCCTTGCGTTGAGCGGCCGGCTCGGCGTCGTGCTCGCCTCAGGACCGATGGGCGCTGCCGCCATGGGACTCGGGATGGCGCTCGAGCTTGCCGGTCTCACGACGGTGCTGGTCACGGTGAGGCGGGTGGGTGGATGAGCTACATCGTTCGTAGCGTGCTCCTGCTTGGCGTGCTTGCGGCGCTCGGCCGGCACCGGCGGCCGTGGGGTATCCCGATTGCGGCGGCGGCGCTGGCACCGCTCCTCGGGGCTGGTCTCGCCGTCGCCATCGGGGCTGGTCGGATGCGCCGCCGGGTTGCGCAGCGGCGGGCCCGAACCGCTGCCGCCACTGCCGAGCTCTCGGCGCTCGGGGAGCTCATCGGGATCGGTCTGACATCCGGGATGGCGCTCGCCGAGGCGGTTGGTTTCGCCGCGGGTCGTTTGTCGAGCGATCTGGCCAACGAGGTCGAGGCGGTGCGCCGGGGCATGGCGCTCAACGGGGCCGCGAGCCTGATGGCATCGGCCGGCGGCGCCGCCGGCCGTCTGTATCTGCTGATCGGTCGGGCCATGGTAAGCGGGGCCCCGGTGCTGGGTGCCGTCGAGACCTTTGTCGACGAGCGTCTCGCCGAGGAGCGGGCCACCCGTCTTGCGCAACTACGACGACTTCCCGTGCTGCTGCTGTTCCCGCTGGCCCTGCTCATCCTGCCCGGGTTCGTGCTGCTGCTGGTCGCCCCGGCGCTTGCAGGTGCCCTGCAGCGGCTTTCGTTGTGACTTCCTCCCGCACCGGGCGGGACCCGGTACCACGACACAAGGAGACATCACCGTGATCCATCCCCCTACCCGAGAAGCCGGCCAGGCCACCGCCGAGTACGCCCTGGTCATCGTGGCGGCCGCCGCCATCGCGCTTGCCTTGATCCTGTGGGCCACGTCGACAGGGACGCTGGCGAGCCTGTTCGACGCCGTCGTCGCCAAGGTCACGTCATACGTGTGAGTACGTCGAGAAGCGAGGGAGGCAGCGCCGTGGTCGAGTTTGCGCTGGTCATCCCCGTGGTGTTGCTCGTCCTGTTCGCCGCCGTCGAGATCGCCGTCGTCGCCCGCACCCAGCTCGAGGTGGTCAACGCCGCCAGGGAGGGAGCGCGGGAGGCGGCGGCGAGCCCCGATCCGGCACAGGCGGTGGCGGCCGTGCGCAACGCCCTCGGTCCGGCTGCGTCGCAGGCCCGCATCTCCGTGAGCCGGCCGAGCGTGGTTGGCGCCCCCGCCGAGGTCGAGGTCGTTGTGGCCCATCAGCTAGGGGCGGCGCTATTCGGGGGTTCCACCGTCCTGCTGCGGGGTCACGCCACGATGCGGGTCGAGCAATGAGCGGCGCCGAACGTGGCTCCGCCACCATCGTCGGGCTGGGGCTTGTCGGTACGGTCGTGGTGTTGGCGATGATCGTTGCCGATGTCGGTCTGTACCTGCGGGGGAGGGCGGTGGCGGCCACGGCCGCCGACGCCGCCGCCCTCGCCGCCGCCCCGGTCACGTTTGCCGACTTTGGCGCCGGTGGCACACCGACCCACGAGGCAGGACGGTTTGCCACCGCCAACGGGGCGACGCTCGTCACCTGCGAGTGCCCGGTCGATCGCACCTGGCGCCCTCGCACGGTCCGGGTCGTGGTGACCGCGCCCGTGCAGCTCGTGTTGTTCGGTCGGCGCCAGGTGACCGCATCGAGCCGTGCCGAGTTCGATCCGACGGCGCTACCCGGCCCCTGAGACGAGCACCCCGTCGTCGAGGTCGCGGAACAGCTCCTCGGCCGAGTCGGAGATGAATACGACCGCCGCCTCGCCGACCCTTCCGTTGCTCCCCGGGACAACGACGTTTGTCAGCGACTCGGGTGATGCGACAAAGGCCGTTGCCGCCCAGGTGAGGAACGGCACGGTGCCGAGATCGGTGAAGCCATGGCTATCGAAGGCGGCCACCCAGCGAGGCAACGACAGGATGCCGCCCTCAGCGATCATCGCCATCGCCGCCAGCATGATGAGACCCTGGTTGGCGCTGCGGTCGAAGTCGCCCCCGCCGAGACCCTTGCGGATCCTGGCGAGCCGGAGCGTCAGCTCCGGGGTGAGCGTTTGCGGTCCAGCCGGGTAGTCGTCCCAGTTGTTGCCGCTGCGCATTGCAGTCGGGAGGTCGATCTCGAGCGAGCCAAGCTCCTCCATCAGCCCGAGGAACCCCTCGAAGCCAACCGCCACCCACCCCTCGATGTCGATGGCCGTGATCTCTTCCACCACCTCGACGAGGTATCCGGGGCCATGCCCCGGCATGAGGTTGGTGAGCTTGCTGCCACGCACCCAACTGTCCCGGGGGAATCCAACGATCGCTCCCTCGCCCGTCACGGGCACAACGGTGAGCAGGTGGATGCTGTCGGCTCGCAATCCGAGTTGATCCTCGCCGACCCTGGCGTCCGACCCGACGGCGAGCAGAGTACGAGGCGACTTTGCACCGAGCCATGGGTCGAGACCGTCGAGCAGCACCCCCACGATCCGCCACCCGGCGCCGGTGTCGGCGAGCAAGAGCGCATCACCGGCGGTCACGACAACGGCGATGTGGTCTCCGTTGCGTAGCTGCGCTGCCGTGGCCCTGGTGTTGGCTGGACCGGGCTCCACGGTGAAACCGGCCACATGGGCGGCGAGGGGGCCAGGGACGATTGGCGGCCTTGGCTCCCCCTGATGGGCCAGCCACCGGTAGAAGTCCTGCGCCACCGTGCGCAGCCCGGCCGGAATCGCACCGACAAGCGTTCGCTCCACCGGTGGCGGCTCGGTGGTTGTTGTCGTCGCGACGCTCGTTGTCGTCGTTGTCGTGGCGGTGGTGGTCGGCTGCGGCCACGTCGTCGGCGCCGGCTCCGCCGAGGAGCACGCCGAGGCGACGACGGCGCACGCCAGCACGAGCATGGGGATGCGTCGGGTCACGGTGATCGATGGTACCGGGGCTCTCATCATGAGCGACCTCGGACGGCCTGCCGGTGCCTCCCGGTCCGGTCCTAAGCTGCCGCCGCCTCGTCGGCTTCGAACCGGACTGGAGTGCACACGTGATCTGGCTGTATCTGGCGCTCGCCTCCGCCGCTGGCGCCCTCGTGCTCGCCTGGTTCTATGCGGGGCAGGTCCATCGGGCCGACCCGGGCAGCGAACGGCTCCAGGAGCTGATGACGGCCATCGGCGAGGGTGCGATGGCGTTCATCAGACGTGAGTACATGGTGGTTGCCGGGTTCGTCGCCATCCTCGCCATCCTGATCGCAGTGTTCCTCGATTGGGGGCGGCCGTGGGGCGCCATCGCGTACGTGTTTGGCGCCTCGCTCTCGGCGCTCGCCGGGCTCATCGGCATGAGGGTGGCCACTGCCGCCAATGCCCGCACCACTGAGGCGGCTCGTGTCGGCGGGGTGCAGCGGGCCCTGCCAATCGCCTTCCGGGGTGGCGCCGTGATGGGTTTCACGGTCGCAGGGCTTGGGCTGGCCGGTCTCGCCCTTGGCTACGCCGTGTTCGTCGAGTGGCTCGAGGTTGACCAGCCCTACAGCGTGTTGACGGCGCTTGGTCTTGGAGGCTCGTCCATCGCCCTCTTCTCCCGAGTCGGCGGCGGCATCTACACAAAGGCCGCCGACGTCGGCGCCGACCTCGTCGGCAAGATCGAGGCCGGCATCCCCGAGGACGATCCGCGCAACCCGGCCACCATTGCAGACAACGTCGGCGACAACGTGGGCGACGTCGCCGGGATGGGCGCCGATCTCTTCGAGTCGTATGTCGGCGCCGTCATCGCCCCCATCGCCTTCGCCGCATTTGCCTTCGACGGAGAGGCGTTCCAGGACGAACTGTTCTTCTACCCGCTCATGATCGCAACGCTCGGCATGGCCGCCTCGATCGTCGGTTCGTTCCTGGTCAAACCCGGGAGGGGGCGTCTTGCCGCTGCGCTCCACAGGGGCACCTACACCGCAATGATCCTCACCGTCGTCCTTACCGCAGCGCTCACGCCCGTGCTGCTCGCCGACACCGACGGCGTGGACAACCCTTGGGGGTTCGTCGTCGCCGTCGCCGTCGGGTTGCTCGTGGGCTGGCTCATCGGTCAGGTCTCGGAGTGGTTCACCAGCGACCACTTCAGGACCGTCAAGGAGGTAGCGCGGCAGGCGCAGACAGGCCCGGCCACGGTGGCGCTTGCCGGGATCTCGGAGGGAATGCGGTCGGCGGCGGTGTCCGTGGTCGTCGTCGCCCTCGGCATGCTCGGCGCCTACTACGGGGGCGACCTGGCCCTCGATGCCGATGGGGCGGGGATCTACGGGATCGCCATCGCTGCCATCGGGGTGCTCGCCACGCTCGGCATAACGGTTGCGGTGGACGCCTACGGACCGATCGCAGACAACGCCGGGGGCATCGCCGAGATGGCCGGTCTGCCGCCGGAGGTACGGAAGGCCACGGACGCCCTCGACTCGCTTGGCAACACCACCGCTGCAATCGCCAAGGGATTCGCCATTGGCTCCGCCGCCGTCACGGCCCTTGCCCTCTTCTTCGCCTTCCGGCAGGCGGTGATCGCCGCCGGTGGCGAGCTGGCGACCATCGATCTACTCGAGATCCCCGTGATCTCCGGACTCTTCATCGGCGCCATGTTCCCGTTTCTGTTCGCCTCGATGGCGATCCAGGCGGTGGGTAGGGCGGCCAACCAGATGATCGGGGAGGTGCGCCGCCAGTTCCGCGAGATTCCCGGGCTGCTCGAGGGGAAGCCTGGGGTGCGGCCCGACTACGCAAGGTGCGTCGACATCTCGACAGCGGCGGCGCTGCGGGAGTTGGCTCTGCCAGGGGCGCTCGCCGTCGCCCTGCCGCTCGTGGTCGGGTTCATCTCTGTGCAGGCTCTCGGTGGTTTGCTCGCCGGTTCGCTCATAACCGGTTTCCTGCTCGCCATCTTCATGGCGAACGCCGGTGGGGCATGGGACAACGCCAAGAAGTTCATCGAGGCGGGCGCCTTTGGTGGCAAGGGCTCCGATGCCCACAAGGCGGCGGTGGTTGGCGACACCATCGGCGATCCATTCAAGGACACCGCCGGCCCGGCGATGAACATCGTGATCAAGGTGATGACCATCGTCAGCCTGATCTTCGCCTCGGCGTTCGTCTGAGACGGGCGGGGAGAACTCCGCGCACCGTCGGGCCGGCCTCGATCAGACGTCGCGGCGCATGTCGGGATCGGCGTCGCGCTGCTCCCGCTGTCGGCGGCGCTGCTCCCAATATGCGGCGTCAGAGCGACGGCGGCTTGACCGCAGAACGAGGTACAGCCCGAGGATCACGAGACCGATCACGACGAACACGACCCTCGCCCCTGGGTCCTCCGGGATGGCGCCCCCCGACGTCTGCGCCAGCAGCGTAGGTGCGGCGAGCGGTGAGCGGGTCACGGCGCACGGATGTGACCACCGGGGGTGTCGATGCGGCACCCCCCTACGCTACAAGACATGCCAGCGACGATCACCCTGGTCCGGCACGCCGAGACCGCCGCCAACGCCGCTGGGCGGTGGCAGGGCGCAGGCAACACCCCCTTCAGCGAGCGGGGATGTGACCAGCTGGCCCGGCTGGTGACCCGGCTCGTAGACCCTCCCGCCGACATCGTCATCGCCTCGGATCTCGGAAGGGCCGAGGCGTCGGTACGGGCGCTCGGCCTCGACTACGAGACCGATGCCCGGTGGCGGGAGCCAAGCGTCGGGGGGTGGGAGGGGCTCAGCTTCGAGGAGATCCGGGCGCAGAACCCTGCCCAACTCATGGCGTTGCTCGATGGTGAGGATGTCCCTCTCGGCGGCGGCGAGCGACTGTCCGAGGTGGCGGACCGTCTGGTGGCGGCGTTCACCGACCTGGTCGGCCGGGTCGGCGAGGACGGGACGGCGCTGGTGGTCAGCCATGGCATCGCTCTGCTCACGCTCGTGCCTGCGATCCTCGGTGTGGCCCGCCCGGCCCCACTCCAGCTCATGGCCAACACCGCCGTGACCACGTTCTCGATCAACGCCCATGGCCCCCACATGGTGCGCTACAACGACACCAGCCACCTCGCCGGCCATCCGCCGGTCCGTCCTGGGGAAACCACACTCGTCCTGGTGCGCCACGGCGAGACCGTCGCCAACGTCGAGCGGCGGTGGCAGGGCCACTCCGACTGGCCGCTCACCGAGGTCGGGGAGCGCCAAGCGACACGCGCCGCCGCCGCCCTTCCCCCGGTCGATGCGGTGTACACCTCCCCGCTCACGAGAGCCGCGCAGACCGCTGCCGACATCGGCGAGCTGCAGGGGCTACCCGTCGTGGTCGACGAGCGGCTCATGGAGATCGGCTTCGGCGGCTGGGAGAACCTCACCTCGGCTGAGATCGAGGCGACCGACCCGGCCGGGTACGCTCGGCTCAACGCCGGCGAGGACATCGTCCGCGGGTCGACCGGTGAGACATTTCTCTCTGTGCGGCAACGGATGAGTGAGGCGATGGCGGACATCGCCGGTCGGCACCCTGGCGGTACCGTCGCGGTGGTCTGTCACGGCGGCGCCAGTCGCGCCTACGTGACCGGCGTGCTCGGGATGGGGTTCACCGAACGTCTCAGAATTGGCTCGCTCGACAACACGGCCTTTGGGCGAGTCGTCTACGGCGAGCGGGGGCCGGTGCTGGGGGCATGGAACATGGCGCCACACCTGGGGGTGGCAGGGGACACCCCGTGAGCGGGGTACCCCGACTCGCCGTCGTCACCAACGACTACCCGCCCCGACCGGGGGGCATCCAGCAATACCTCGGCAACCTGGTAGACGCCTACCCGGGTGAGGTGCTTGTTGTGGCGCCCGCCGCTGCGGCCGTCGCCGGCACCAGGCGTGGCGAGGCCATCGTGCGTCGCGGCCCGCATCGGTTCATGTGGCCGACCCCTGCTGTTGCCCGGTTTGTCGCAGAGGCGCTCGAGCCCTTCGCCCCCGAGGCGATCCTGTTCGGGGCACCCCATCCGCTCCCGGCGCTCGCCGTGCGGCTCGGCAAGCGGTTCCGGGCGCCGACAGGGGTGCTGTGCCACGGCGCCGAGGTGACGATCCCTGCGGCGATCCCTGGGGCACGCCAGGTGCTGGCGGCGATGCTGCGCCGCACCGACGCCCGATTTGCGGTGAGTCGCTTCACGGCAAAGCGGGTTGCCACGCTGACCGGCCGGGACGTCACCTATGTGGGGGCGGGCGTCGATGCGGCCGCCTTCGTCGCCGCCCCGCCGCCGCCGGCGGGCGTCGAGGTGGCCACCTTCGTCGTCGGGTGCGTCAGCCGATTTGTGCCGCGCAAGGGCCAGCGGCGTCTGCTCGAGGCGGCGGCCAGGGTCAGGCGGGACGGGCTCCCGGTCGAGGTGCTCCTCGTCGGCAGGGGCCGTGACGAGCGGCGGCTGCGCACAATGGCAGAGCAGCTCGCCGTCCCGACCCGATTCGCCGTCGACGTCCCGTGGGAGGCGCTCCCCGGTCTCTATGCGCAGATGGACGTGTTCTGCATGCCATGCCGCTCCCGTTGGGGAGGTCTCGAAGTCGAAGGGCTCGGTCTCGTATACCTGGAGGCCGCCGCTGCCGGTCTCGCTGTCCTTGCCGGCGACTCCGGCGGCGCCCCCGAGACCGTGGTCCCAGGCGAGACCGGCTACATCGTCCACGACGTCGCCAGCATCGCCGAGGGTATCGCCATGGTGCTCGGCGACCCCGGGCACGGGAGGGCGATGGGTGCAGCGGGGCGGCGCCGGGTAGAGGAGTCGTTCACCTGGCCCGCCGTCGCCGAGCGGCTGGCAAGCGCCTTCACCGCCCTACGCAGCAACCCCCGATCTTGACAGGTGCACGAATCTCCCGTAGATAATGCGCCGTCCCAACCACCTCGGACCCCTGATCACCCATGCCCAAGAAACTCGTCATTGTCGAATCGCCCGCCAAGGCCCGCACCATCGCCGGGTACCTCGGGCCCGACTTCGTCGTTGAGTCGTCGATCGGGCACATCCGCGACCTCCCCCGATCCGCCTCAGACATCCCTGCCGGCCTCAAGGGTGAGCCATGGGCGCGGCTGGGGGTGGATGTCGACAACGACTTCAAGCCGCTCTACGTCGTTCCCGGCGACAAGAAGAAGCAAGTCACCAGGCTCAAGCAATTGCTCAAGGACGCCGACGAGGTGTATCTAGCGACAGACGAGGATCGGGAGGGCGAGTCGATCGCCTGGCACCTGCTCGAAGTGCTCAACCCGAAGCAGACGGTGCGGCGGATGGTGTTCCACGAGATCACGCCTGCGGCGATCCGGGAGGCGGTGGCACACCCTCGCGACCTCGACCGGCGTCTCGTCGACGCCCAGGAGGCGCGTCGGATCCTCGACCGGTTGTATGGCTACGAGGTGTCGCCGGTGTTGTGGCGCAAGATCCGCCAGGGGCTCTCCGCCGGCAGGGTCCAGTCACCGGCGACCCGGATCATTGTCGACAGGGAGCGGGAGCGGATGGCGTTCGTCGCCGCCGGCTACTGGGGGATCACAGGCACGTTCACCGTCGTCGCCGACCCGCAGGTGTTCGAGGCGGCGGTTACCGCCGTCGACGGCGAGAGGGTGGCCAGCGGAAAGGACTTCGGGGCCGACGGCCGGCCGAGGGGTGCCCCGCGGCTTGTGCTCGACGAGGCGACGGCGACCACCCTCGCCGGCGAGTTGCGCTCAGCGGCGTACACCGTCGGCCGGGTCGAGGCCAAGCCGTACACCCGCACCCCGTACCCCCCGTTCCGCACTTCGACGTTGCAGCAGGAGGCGGGACGCAAGATGCGCTTCGGCGCCCGCCGCACCATGTCGGCCGCCCAGCGGCTGTACGAGGGCGGATTCATCACCTACATGCGCACCGACTCGACAACGCTCTCCGCCGCCGCCATCGAGGCGACCCGCCGTCTCGTGGCCGAGCGCTACGGGGCGGAGTACGTGCCGGCCCAGCCGCGGGTCTACAAGAGCAAGGTGAAGAACGCCCAGGAGGCGCACGAGGCGATCCGCCCGTCCGGCGACCGTTTCGCCGACCCGGCGGCGGTAGCCCGCACCTTTGGCGCTGGATCCGACGAAGCTCGCCTGTACGAACTCGTTTGGATGCGCACCATCGCCTCGCAGATGCGCGACGCCACGGGGGAGAGCCTCAGCGTGAGGCTCGCCGCCACCGCCCCGGCGTCGGCGAGGACGGTCGAGCTTGCCGCCTCGGGCAGGACGATCACGTTCGCCGGCTTCCTCCGAGCGTACGTCGAGGGGAGCGACGACCCGGAAGCCGCCCTCGACGATCAGGAGCGACCCCTACCGGTGATGCGGGAGGGTGACACCGCAGACGTCCACGATGTGATTGCCCGCGGCAGCGAGACGAAGCCCCCGCCACGGTTCACAGAGGCCTCCCTGGTGAAGCGTCTCGAGGAACTCGGTATCGGCCGGCCATCGACGTATGCATCGATCGTCTCCACCATCCAAGAGCGAGGCTATGTCGTGAAGCGGGGCACCGCACTCGTCCCCACCTTCACCGCGTTTGCCGCAACTTCGCTGCTGGAGCGGCACTTCGAGGATCTGGTCGACTTTGCCTTCACCGCACGCATGGAGGACGACCTCGACCGGATCGCCTCTGGTGACGAGGAGGCGATCCCGTGGCTCAACCGCTTCTACTTCGGCAACGGTCACCCCGGTCTGAAGAACCTGGTCACGGTCAACCTCGACAAGATCGACGCTCGTGAGGTCAACTCGATCCCGCTCGGGGTGGATGCCGACGGTGTGCCCATCGCGGTGAGGGTTGGTCGCTATGGACCCTTCGTGACCAGGGGCGAGCAGCGCGCCGCAGTGCCGGATGATGTCGCCCCAGACGAGCTCACCATCGACATGGCGGTTGACCTCCTCGCCGCCCCAGGCGGAGATCGGGTGCTGGGTACCGACCCTGACACAGACCAGCCGGTCGTGGCCAGGATCGGACGGTTCGGCCCCTACGTCCAGCTCGGCGAGACCGATCCCGATGCGGGGGCGAAGACAAAGGCGAAGACCGCATCGTTGTTCCGGTCGATGGCGCTCGAGACGCTCACGCTCGCCGATGCGCTGCGGCTGCTCACCCTGCCCCGGCTGGTCGGGGCGCATCCCGCCGATGGTGCCGCCATCACGGCCCTCAACGGCCGTTACGGCCCATACCTGTCATGGGGCAAGGAGACCCGCAGCCTCGAAGACGAGGAGCAGATCTTCACCGTCACGCTCGACGAGGCAGTGATGCGTCTGGCCGCTCCCAAGCAGCGGGGCAGGCGGGCGACGGCGGCGCTGCGCGACGTCGGTGCCGACCCGGCATCCGGCAGACCCATCCAGGTGAAGGACGGTCGCTTCGGGCCGTACGTCACCGATGGCGAGATCAACGCCTCGTTGAGGGCGGCCGACACGGTGGAGGACCTGACCCTCGATCGGGCGCTCGAGCTGCTCGCCGCTCGCCGGGAGCGGGGCCCGGCCAAGCCGCGCCCGCGCCGGGCGAAGAAGAAGCCGTAGCCGACTCTCCCCTAATCTCACCGGTGTGAGCTCGGGCGACGTATCGCGTTCGGCGTACTCGATGGTGAGCGGCGGGCCGTTTGCCCGGTTGTGGTGGGCGAGCGTGATCGGCAGCACCGGCGACTGGATCACCATCTTCGCCACGATCGCCCTGGGCGACACCATCGCAGGCGGGACCGGCGTGCTTCTGGCGCTGATCTCCAGGATCCTCCCCGGGCTGCTTGTCGGGGCATGGATCGGCGTCATCGCCGACCGGGTCGACCGGCGGGTGCTCGTTGTCATCTCGGATCTGGGCCGCGGTCTCACTGTGCCGTTCCTGGTGTTTGCCACAAGCCTTCCGATCCTGGTGGCGATCAGCGTCATGCTCGAGCTGCTCAGCCTTGTCGGGCAGCCACCGCGCAACGCCATCCTGCCAAGCCTGGTGCCTCGGGAGAGCCTGGTGACCGCCAACAGCCTGATGCTTGGCTCCACCTATGGCAGCGCCCCGATCGGGGCGGCGTTCAACTGGGCGCTGTCTGCGTTGCCGCCCGTCACCCTTGGCGGTGTCGTCCCTGCGCTGACCGGGGACCTCACCCTGTCGTTCCTCGTCGACGGTGTCACGTTCTTCCTGTCGGCGGCGCTTGTCGCCTCGCTACCGGCGGTGATGACCCGGCCAGCCAACCACGGCACGCAGGGTGCCGGCGCCGAACCGGTGAGCGCCATGGCCGATCTCCTCGAGGGCGCCAGCTTCTTCTGGCAGCGGCGCTCGGTGCGCCGGGTCATCGTTGGGATGACAACGGCGCTCGTTGGCGGGGGCACGATGATCGTGCTCGGCAAGTCGTTCGTCGAGAACGTGCTGCACGCCGACCAGACCGGGTTCTTCGCCGTCGTCACAACGATGGGTGCCGGGGCAGGAGCCGGTATCGCCGCGGTGTCGATGTACGAGTCCCGCCTGGTGCGCCGGGATCTGGTGTTCGCCATCTCGCTGCTCACCACCGGGGCAGGGCTCGCCGCCGCCGCACTGACGGCCACCGTCTCCGGGGCGGCGCTGTGGATGCTGGTGATGGGGTTCGGCGCAGGCGCCGCCTACGTCATGGGGCTCACTCATCTCCACGAGCAGGTGAGCGACGAGTTGCGGGGGCGGGTGTTCGCCACCCTGTTTGCGCTGATGCGGATCGGTCTGTTCCTGTCGATGGCGCTTGCGGCGCCGTTGCGCGCCCTGCTCAGCGGGGTCGGCTTCGGGCGGCTCAGCAGCCCGACCCGGCTCGTCATCTTCCTCGGCGGAGCCGTCATCATCTTCTCAGGGCTGGCGACGCTGTGGAGCTTGCGGGGGCTGTTCGGGCGCCCCAAGCTTGGCTCCGAGGCCCGCGACATCCTGGCGCGTGCCAGCGAGGCACGTCGCCTGCGGTTGCCGCGACGGCGGGGCGCCGACACCGAAGACGACAAGGACGGCCCGCGATGACCGGCCGCTACATCGCACTCGAAGGTGTGGAGGGCGCTGGGAAGTCGACCGTGGCCGGTGCGCTGCGCCGGCGCCTCGCCCAGCGCGGGTTCGACGTCGTTGCCGTTCGCGAACCGGGGGGCACTGCCACGGGCGAGCGTATCCGCAGCCTCGTCCTCGACCATGGCGGAGAGGTTGGCGGCTGGACCGAGGCGTTGCTGTTCGCCGCCGCCAGGGCCCAACTCGCCGCAGAGGTGGTCGCGCCTGCCCTTGCCGCCGGGTCGTGGGTGGTCGGCGACCGGTCGGTGTACTCGTCGCTCGCCTATCAGGGGGTTGGTCGCCGGCTCGGGCTCGACGGGGTGCGCACCGTCAACGAGCTCGGGCTGTCCGGGGTGTGGCCTGAGCTCGTCATCCTGCTGCGACTCGACCCGGTGCTCGGGTTGCGGCGCGAGGCGGTGCGAGATCGGATCGGGAGCGAGGGCATCGCGCTGCAGGCACGCGTGTCTCAGGCGTTCGATACGCTGGCGGCCGCCGAGCCGGAGCGTTTCGTCGTCGTCGATGCGTCGCAGCGGCTTGCGGCGGTGAAGGCTGAGGTCTGCGAGATCGTGGAGGCACGGTGGATGACGTCTTCGGCGACGTGATCGGCCACGCCGCCGTCGTCGATCTGCTGCGCCGCGAGGTCGAACGACCCGCCCAGGCTTACCTGTTTGTCGGGCCGGCCAGCGTCGGGAAGGCCAGCGTCGCCCGCCGCTTCGCCGCAGCGTTGCTGTGCGGACCCGACGCCGGTTGCCGGCGTCGGGCGCTCGCCGGCAACCACCCAGACCTGGTCCATGTCGAGCCGGACGGCCGCTCCGCCATCACCGTCGACCAGGTACGGCACACCGTCAGCCAGGCGAGCCTGGCTCCGTTCGCCGGCTGGCGCAAGGTGTTCCTGTTCGAGGAGGGCGGGGTCATGAACGACGAGGCGGCCAACGCCCTTCTCAAGACGCTCGAGGAGCCGACCGCCTCGACGGTGTTCGTGCTGGTGGCCGAGTCCGAGGATGAGCTGCCCGACACCGTCGCCAGCCGGTGCCGCACCATCGTGTTCGGGCGGGTCGCAGACACCGACCTCGCAGCAGGGCTGGTCGCCCGTGGGGTCCCCCCGGATCAGGCGGAACGAGCGGGGCGCATCTCCGGGGGCCGACCGGGGCTCGCTCTGGCGCTGGCCACCCGACCCGAGGTGGCGGAGTTTCGCCACGCCTGGTTGTCCGTCCCGCTGCGGGTATCGGAGCACCCCGGTGACGCCTATGTCCTCGCCGATGAGGTGGCCGCCGCGTGTGGCCCGCTGCTCGCCGCGCTTCGCAACGACCAGGCGGCCCGCAACGCCGCCGCCGAGGAGGAGGGTGGCGGATACCGCTCGCTCAAGGAGCGTAACGAGCGCGAGCTGCGCAGGGCGACGGCGGCGCTTTACGTCTCGGGGCTCGAGATCCTCGCCGGCTTCTACCGGGATGCGGCGGCGGCGCAGTACGGCGCTCCGGTGCGCAACCCTGACGTGCCGGCGACTGCGCTTGCCTCGATGCTCCCCGCCGCCGCAGTCGCCAACGCCGAGCGGGTGCTGGAGACGATCGAGGCCCTCCAGGCCAACCAGCGGCCGACGCTGGCGTTCGCCAACCTGTTTGCCGACCTTGGCGCCGCCGGCTGAGCGGACGCCGGGCGAGCTCACCCGGCGCTTTGTTGCCGTCGCCAAGCACCCGATCGGAGCAGCCGCCGGCTGGTTGTGGGACCTCCACGTCGCCGGTCGAGAGCGGCTTCCCGGTGGGCCGTACGTGTTGGCTTCCAACCACCTCTCCTTCATCGACCCTGTGCTGGTGACGCTGCTCGCCCAGGAGAATGTGCGCTACCTGGCCGTCGCTTCGTTGTTTGACACATCGCACCTCTTCGACCGCCTCATCTCCTTCTTCGGCGCCATCCCGACGCCACGGGATCGGGTGCCGGTGGCGGCGGTGCGGGCCGCGCTCGCCGAGCTGGAAGCTGGCCGGCCGCTTGGGGTGTTCCCCGAGGGAAGGCGGGTGGCGCATTGGCGCGAGGAGACACCGCAGCGCGGCGCCGCCTGGCTCGCCTTCGCCGCCGGCGTGCCGCTGGTTCCCGTGGCGGTGCACGGCAGCCAGGAGACCCTCGGCATCGTCCACAAGGCGTTCCGGCGCACGGCGATCGGGGTGTGGGTGGAGCCACCGCTCGACCCGCTCGACTTCACCGGCTACGAGGACCCCGTCGGGGCGCTGACGGCGGCGTGGCTCGCTGCGGTTGGTCACCGTCTCGACCCGTGGTGGGAGTCCACCGAGGTCACCTGACCCGTATACGTGCGACGACGCAGGCAGGAGCACTATGCGCATACTCATCAGCGGTGGGAGCGGTCTGATCGGCACGGCGCTGCGCCGCCATCTCACCGAGGCGGGACACCAGGTGGTCCAGCTGGTGCGCAGCACACCGGCACCGGGCCAGATGGGCTGGGATCCCGCCGCCGGCCGGCTCGACGATGCCGTGTTCAGTGGGATCGACGCCGTCGTCAACCTGAGCGGGGCCGGGGTCGGCGACCGCCGCTGGACACCGCAGCGGAAGTCCGAGATCCTCAGCAGCAGGGTGGGGGCGACGCGGCTTCTCGCCGAGACGATGGCGGGACTCGACCGCCCACCGGCGGTATTCGTCTCCGGGTCGGCGGTCGGGTTCTATGGCGACCGGGGCGACGCCGTCCTCACCGAGGCCGATGGCCCCGGTCCGGGCGACGACTTCCTGGTACAGGTCACAACGGCGTGGGAGGAGGCGGCGCAACCGGCGATGGGCGGCGGGGTGCGCACGGTGCTGGCCCGCACCGGCATCGTGCTCGACGCCACGTCAGGGGCGCTCGGCAAGATGATGCTGCCGTTCAAGCTAGGGATCGGTGGCCGGCTCGGTGGCGGGGGCCAATGGTGGAGCTGGATCTCGCTCAGCGACGAGGTGCGGGCGCTCACCCACCTGCTCGCATCGACCCTGGCGGGGCCGGTGAACCTGACCGCCCCAAACCCGGTCACGAACGCCGAGTTCACCGCGGCGATGGGCAAGGCAATCCACCGGCCGGCGGTGTTGCCGGTGCCCCGCGTCGCCCTCGATGCGGTGCTGGGGAGGGAGCTGGCGACGGCGCTTGCCTTCACCTCGGCACGGGTCCTGCCCCGCCGTCTGCTCGACGACGGGTTCGAGTTCCGCCACCCGTACGTCGCGGCCGGCATCGCCGCCGCCCTTGCGGGGACGTGAGCCTCACACCGCCCTGATACCGGCGTAGATCAACGCCACCCCGAGCCCGAGCGCCCCGCCGGCGACGAGCCGTGTCAGCCAAGGCATCACCGCCGGCGGAAGGGGCAACCGCTGCAGGGCGGCCGTGACGAGCGCCGCAACGACGACCCCGGTCGCCGTGACCCCCCATCCGCTGCTCGCCGTCGTTGCCGTCACGGCGAACAGGAGGGCGGGGGTGACAACATCGACGATCCCCAGCACGAGCGGTGGGCCGTCGTCCGGCTTCGGCCTTGGCCCGACAAACCAGCGGGCGCCGCTTGCGGCGAGGACGGCGCCGGCGGCACTGCGGAAGGTCGGCGCCGAGACGTCGAGGGCGTCGAGGATCGGGTCGGCGGCCAGCGCCACGCCGAGGGTGGCCGCCGCCGCCAGCGTCATCCCCACCCAGCGGCGACCATCGAGCCCGGCTCGCCGGCTGGCGACGAGGGGCGGGTTCCATGCCGCAATCACGGCGGCGAGCACCGCCGCGGCGCCGCTCAACGCTCCACCCCCGCCAGCACCGCCTCGGCCAGCAGCATCCCCGAGGCGGCATGCTGCTGGTCGTCCATCCGGGTGACATCGTTGCGGAACCAGGCGCCTACCTCCCGCAGCGGGTCATCGCCGACGGTGTCGCTCCCCCCGGTCTGGGCGGCGGCGAGCCTGGCGGCGCCACACACCAGGCGCTCGGCGAGGACGGTGTCGAGGTCGGACAGCCGCTCGTCGTGCGAGGCGAGGATGCCCAGGCTGCCAAGACCCTCGAGCACGGTCCCGAAACCGGCGCCTCGCGGCTCGGGCGGATGGGTCATGGAGGCGATCCCGCCTCCTCGTTGCGCATCCCATCGCACCTGCACCCCGAAGGCGGCCGCCAGCCGTCTGGCGTAGGCGATGTGGTGGTCGGCGAGACCCCAGGTCGCCATCTGGCCAAGCGAGTAGGCCGCCCACTGGTCGGGCCACGGGTTGGGGAACAGCCTCTCCTCGTCGTCGCGGCGCAGGCTGAGGTAGTCGAGGGTACGCCACGCCGCCACGTCCCAGCCCTGCCCGGGGAAGACGTCGTGCAGCGAGGCCAGCGCCCACAGGGCTTCTCCGGTGGCGTAGCGCGACCTTCGTGTCGGGTCGGCGGCTGCGCTCCCTGCCAACCAGCTCTCCAACATGACGCCGTCGTCTTGCTGCTGACCGACCATGAAGCGGCCAACCGCACGCAGCTCGCCGTCGTACCCGGTCTCACCGGTCGCCTCCCGACGCACCAGCAGCGCCTTCGCCAGCAGCGCCACCGCCCCGAGTTGGATGTCGTCGCCGGGCTCGGCCCATCCTGCGGCCCCTTCGCCTGTTGGCACCATCCGCTCCAGCATGTAGCCAAGACCCCGATCGGCCGCCTCCAGGTAGCGCGTCTCTCCTGCGGCGACCAGCTGGTAGACCGCCATGGTGGTGGCGGCGTGGCGCACCAGGTTGTATGCGCCTGACGCCGCCCCGGTGCGCCGCTGGTACTCGTAGAGATACCGGCCGTCGGCCCGCTGGTTGGCCGCGACCCAGTCGATGGCGGCGACTGCCGCGGCCCTGGCGTCGGTTGCGGCGAATGGCGGGCACTGCTCTGGGGCGAGCATGGTGACCCGTAGGACGGCGGCGGCGACCAGCCAGGCCACACCGAGCGATGCGAGCCTGCGCCGCACCGGTATGCGGCGGACCGGGGGATGGGAGGGTGCGGTCACGGGACGACGTTACCGAGCGGGACCGCCTCTGGTGCCGCCAGGGTCGGGAGGCCCAGTGACGCACCCCACCGCCTCGGGTACCGTTGCTGCTCGACGAAAAGAGGGGACATGAAGGTCGTTGTCACGGGTGGCGCCGGCTTCATCGGTGCCAACTTGTGCGAGAGGCTGCTGCGTGACGCCGCCATCGACGAGGTTGTCGCCATCGACGACCTGTCGAGCGGATTCGCCGAGAACCTCGAAGGGATGGACGTCACGCTTGTGGTTGGGTCGATCCTCGATCCGGCGATCCTCGACCAGGTGTGTGCCGGGGCGGACGCCATCGTCCACCTGGCCGCCAGGGGCTCTGTCCCCAAGTCGGTGCAGGACCCGATGAAGTCGCACGAGCGCAACGCCACCGGGACGCTCCAGGTGCTCGAAGCGGCCCGTCGCGCCGGCGGGGTCCACACCATCGTCTCGTCGTCTTCGAGCGTCTACGGGGCCACCCCCGATCTCCCCAAGCACGAGGATCTGCCGACAAGGCCGATGAGCCCCTATGCCGTCAGCAAGGTGGCGACCGAGTGGTACACGCTCGCCTACCAACACTCGTATGGGCTCCCCACCCTGGCGTTCCGCTTCTTCAACGTCTACGGGCCGCGGCAACCAGCCGGTCACGCATACGCCGCCGTCATCCCGGCCTGGATCGCCGCAGGTATGAAGAACGAGACGCTCTTCGTCAACGGCGACGGCAAGCAGTCGCGCGACTTCACCTATGTCGACACCGTGACGTGGACGCTGACCGAGGCGGTCAAGCGCAGGGTGACGAGCGACATCCCGGTCAACCTCGCCTTTGGTGGGGGGACGACGCTGCTGGAGTTGATTGCCCGTCTCGAGCAGGCCTTTGGGCGCACGTTGCGCGTCGAGCACCGCGATGCCCGGCCCGGTGACATCCGCCACAGCACCGCCGATCCGAGCCGGCTGTTCGAGCTGTTCCCCGACGTCGAGCCCATCGACTTCGACGAGGGGCTGGTGCGCACCCTGCGCTGGTGGGAGGAGCGTATCTGACGTGATCCAGGCACATCGCCGCTTGGGTGGTTCATTGGCCTCGGTAGACGTCGCGGCGATGTCCAACACGGAGCACGATGACCTCGCGGCGTTCGTCATCGATGCGGTAGAGAACTCGGTAGGTACCGCGGCGAGCACTCCACACGCCTTCCAGCTCGTTTCGGAGTGCGGCTCCGACTCGGCGAGGGTTCTCCAAGAGGGGGCCGGTGATGAAGTCGATCACCGCGAAGGCGACCGCTTCAGGGAGTATCTCCCGGATCGCTCGCGCTGCCGGAGCGGTCACGACGACCTCGTATCTCGGTTCGGTCACTGGGGCCGGAGAGCCCTGACGGCTTCAACGCCGCGAACTACGTCGCCCTCCAGGTAGGCACGGTGCGCTTCGACGAGTTCTGCAACGGCGTCGGCGTCTCCCAGCACTGCAACCGTCTCTTCCAGAGACTCGAGGTCCTCGGGGCTGATCAGAACCGCAGCGGGCGTGCCATTCTTGGTCACCACGACACGTTCGTGGTGTGACTGGACGCGGTCGATGAACTCGGAGAAGCGATCCCGTACGGTGCGCAACGATTCGGTCGACACGGCCACAATTGTGCCACACTCCAACGTCTTTGGCGACATCGAATACGGATGGCGCGAGTCGGAAGACGCCGTGGTCACCTCGTCCGTCCTCGCCGGGTCGGAACCGGTCACCACGGACGAAGCAGCCACCATCTGGGACCGCGCCGTGACGGCCGCAGGGCTCGACGGGCTCACGCCGCACGAGCTTCGCCACGCCTGTGCGTCGCTCATGCATGACGCCGGTGCCGACCTGATGGTCTCCCGGCAGCTCGGCCACGAGTCGCCGGCGGTGACCGGCAGGGTGTACGTCGGGCTGTTCGACGACGCTGCGGATGAGGTGATGGAGCGCCTCGACCGCCGACACTCCGAAGCTGCCGCGCCCCCGGGCGCGCCCCGAGCGCGCTCCCGGGTTGGTAGGTGAGGGTCCTTGGAATCGCTGAAACCCATGCGCTGCAACGGTTTCACATGGAGCCGGAGAGGGGAGTCGAACCCCTGACCTACGCATTACGAGTGCGTCGCTCTGCCGACTGAGCTACTCCGGCGCGGCGAGAGGGGCGGCAGTCTACCCGGAGGCGGCGGGGGCCCTTGCACGCCGAGTGTCCGAGGCGACGATAGGGTACTGGCTCCCCTGGCCGAGCGAGGACGATGGCGGATCGAGCCACCTTCGAGCGTGATGCGATGCAATACGCCCCTCAGCTGTACTCGGCGGCCCTGCGCATGACCCGCAACCCGACCGACGCAGAGGACGTCCTGCAAGAGACGTTTCTCAAGGCATACCGGGCCTACGACACCTTCGAGGAGGGGACCAACCTGAGGGCGTGGCTCTACCGCATCCTCACCAACACCTACATAAACCGCTACCGCAAGCAGCAGCGGCGGCCGTCGGAGGTTGAACTCGGGGAGTTGCAGGACGTCTACCTCTACCGCAGGCTCGGTGAGGAGGCGGGCGCATCGGTAAGCGCCGAGGAGGAGGTGCTCGACCGCTTCGTCGACACCGATGTGAAGGATGCGCTCGAGGCGCTCCCAGAACGCTTCCGGCTCCCTGTGGTGCTCGCAGACGTCGACGGCTTCTCGTACAAGGAGATCGCCGCCATCCTCGACATCCCGATCGGAACCGTCATGTCCCGCCTACATCGGGGAAGAAAAGCCCTCCAGCAGAAGTTGTGGAGGCTGGCAGAGGAACGAGGGCTGGCAGGTCCCACCTGATGAGTCGAGGTTGCGAGCACGCTGTCGAGTATGTGTATCACTACATCGACAAGGAGATCACCTGGGGACGACAGGTGCGGATCCGCTGGCACCTGCGTCGCTGCAACGCCTGTTGTGGCGCCTTCGACTTCGAGACCAGGCTCAAGGCAGTGATCAGGCAGCGGGGGCGCGACGAGCCTCCCCCGGAACTTTTCGACAGGCTTCGAGCGTTGATACGGGAAGAGTCCGCACGCAGCGATGGCCAGTGAAGGGCACAGGTGGGATTGCGTGCTGAAAGTGAGCGGACATGGCTGACAACGTCATGAAGGGGCGGCGCATCCTTGGCGAGAGTCGCGCCCCCAAGGCGAGGGTCGACACCAAGACGTGTGCGATGGACGGGTGCAGCACCCAGCTGAGTCGGTACAACCGGCGCGACCATTGCTACGCCCACGCCCCGACCAAGTTCCCCCGCCTCCGGGGTCGCATCGTCACTGACGGCTGAGCACCGGGGCGGCGAGCCCACCGGCTAACCTTCCCGCCCGATGCGAACCCGGCCCATCGTCCTCGCCGTCCTCGTCGCGGTGCTGCTCGCCATGGCACCCCAGGCGGTGGCGTCGCTGCCTTCGGTTGCCGGCTACACCGAGGGGAGCACGGAGACCACCATTGCCGGTACCGGTGGCGCCGGCACCGAGACAGGGATCGTTCCCGCCGTCGAGGCTCCTCCACCTGTTGAGACCGAGGTCGAGCTGCCGTGGACCCAGCGTTTCCTCGCCCCAACGATCCTCGCCCTCGGGGTGCTGGGGCTGGTCGGTTCCGTCGCTTACTACACAGTGCGTATCCGGGCGCGCTATCGCGTCGTCGACTGACTCCGCCCCGGGGTGGCGGCTGGCCCCCGAGTTGCCGCTAAGTTCAGCGCATGACCGCCGTGCACTGGCCACTGGTGACGAAGGTCGCCTCCCGGATGTCGGGGCGCTACGCCCTCGAGGGCACATACCACGAGCTGCGTCTCGCCTCCCAAGCTGCCGGGCTTGTCCGCCGCGCCGCCGATCTCGTCGCAGCCGAGACCGGGCTGTCAGGTCCCGGCGAGCCGGACGTGGCTGTCGTCAGCCGCAACGAATGGGTGGCGGCCAACGTCGAGTCATTCAGCGTGTTGCTGAAACCTGCCGAGCAGCGGCTGGGCGCCCAGAGCGGTGTGGGGAGATCGGTGGCGGGTCGGGTCGTCGCCGTCGAGCTCGGTGCGGTCCTCGGCATGCTGAGCAGGCGGGTGCTCGGCCAGTACGAGCTCGTTCTGCCGACGGCGGACAGGGAGGCGGGCGACACGGTGATGTTTGTCGGCTCCAACCTGCTCGCCCTGGAGCGCCAGTACGAGTTCCGTCCCTCCGAGTTCCGCTTCTGGGTGGCGCTGCACGAGTGCACCCATCGAGCGCAATTTGTCGGTGTGCCCTGGTTGCGCGGCTATTTCCTCCGTCTTGTCGAGGAGCTCGTGGCCTCCGCCGAGCCCGAACCGGGCCGTTTGCGGCGGGTCACCGCCGAGCTGCGGGAGGCCGCCGCCTCAGGGGAGCCGCTCGTCGACGAGCGCGGTCTGTTCGGGATCTTCGCCTCGCCCGCCCAGCGCGAGGTCATCGACAAGGTGCAGGCGTTGATGTCGCTGCTCGAGGGTCACGGTCACGTCGTGATGGACCGAATCGGCGCCCGCGAGCTCGTGACGCAACAGCGGATGTCGGAGATCCTCAAGATGCGCAGACAGGACCCGAGAACCGCCACCTTCATGCGGCTCGTCGGTCTGGAGATGAAGCTGCGCCAGTACGAGGCGGGCGCTTCGTTCATCGGAGGGGTGGAGCGCCATGCGGGTTGGGACACGCTCTCGTTGGCGTGGCGGTCACCCGAGGATCTGCCGACGATCAACGAGATCGACAACCCGGTGCGTTGGCTGGAGCGGGTGACGTGACCGGCGCCGCCGCCCGTGTGCTCGGTCTGGCGGCGCCGTTGCTGCCGCCTGGCCCGCTGCTCGTCGCCCTGAGCGGTGGCGCCGACTCGGCGGTGGCCGCATGGGTGGCGACCCGGCTCGACCCCCGGCCCGACATCGTTGCGGTGTTTGTCGACCACGGCTGGCCCCACTCTGCCGCAATGGCCGAGTCCGCCGTAGCCGTCGCCGCCACCCTCGGTGTGCCGCTGCGGGTGGTGACCGTTGCGGCAGGGGACACCGAGACCACCGCCCGCCCCGCCAGGCTGGCGGCCCTCGAGCGAGAGGCCGGAGGCGGTGCGATCGTCACCGGGCACCATGGTGGGGACGACGCCGAGACGGTGGTCGCCAACCTGTTACGGGGGGCGGGTAGCGCAGGGCTGTCCGGTATCCCGTTGCGACGCCCCCCATACATCAGACCGCTGCTCGGCGTACCCGCCACCCTGGTGCGAGATGCGGCCGAGGAGCTGCGGCTGCCGTATGCCGACGACCCGAGCAACCGCGACCCGCGGCACCTCCGCAGCCGCATCCGCCACGAGGTGCTGCCGCTTCTCACCGCAGCCAGCCCAGGGGCGGCGGAGGCGCTGGTGCGCAGCGGCCGGCTGCTCGCCGCAGACGACGCGGCCCTCGAGACGATCGCCGCCCGCTTCCCGATCTCGACCGAGCCAGGGGCGGTGAAGCTACCGGCAGCCGTGCTCGCCACCCAGCCGGAGGCTGTCGCCTCCCGCATCGTGCGCCGCGCCATCCGCACCCTCCGCCCACCGTACCCTGGGTCGGCGGCAGACGTCGCCAAGGTGATGGCTGCGATCACCAGTCCGCCCGTCGAGCTGTCCGGTGGGATCCGCTGCAGGCGGGAGGGGCCGTTCGTGACACTCATCGATCCGGCGGCGGTCCCCCCGACCCCGCACCCGGTGGCCCTGGCGGTTCCCGGCACCGCCCGTTTCGGCGAGTGGGACGTGGAGGTGCGGCGAGCCGCCGCCGTTGCAGGACGAGTGGCAGGGGGGCGGCCGCTCCATCTCGATCCCTCCATTGGCGACCGGCTGATCGTCCGCACCGCCCGCGGCGGTGAGCGCATCGCCATCGCCGGTGGCACAAGACCGGTGCGCCAGGTGATCGCCGAGGCCGGTGTCCCCGATCGGCTGCGAGCCGGCTGGCCGGTGATCGAGGTGCGTGGGAAGATTGCCGCAGTGGCCGGGGCCCGCATCGCGGCGTGGGCCGTCCCCGACCAGACCAGCGACTCGGTCCTCGAGCTCATCACGGAGAGATCGTCATGCTTGACAGGGTGAAGGTGCTCATCTCGGCCCAGGAGATCGACGCCAAGCTTGCCGAGATGGGTAGGGCCATCACCGAGGACTACAGGGGCAAGGAGCTGCTCATGGTCGGCATCCTCAAGGGTGCCTTCATGGTGATGGCCGATCTGGCCCGTCACGTCGATCTGCCGGTCGAGTTCGACTTCATGGCGGTGTCGTCCTACGGGGCGGCGACGAAGTCGTCCGGGGTCGTGCGGATCCTCAAGGACCTCGACGAGGAGATCGCCGGCCGGCACGTCCTCATCGTCGAGGACATCATCGACTCCGGTCTCACCCTGCGGTACCTCATGCGCAGCCTGCGGGTGCGTCAGCCGGCAACGCTCGAGCTCGCCGCGCTCCTCGTCAAAGACGGGGTGGAGCGCCCGCCGACCGAGATCAAGTACGAGGGCTTCCACATTCCGCCGCAGTTCGTGATCGGCTACGGTCTCGACTACGTCGAGAAGTACCGCAACCTGCCGTACGTCGGTGTGGTCGAGGGCGGTCTCGGCGACTGATCGGCTCGTCAGGAGGGGTGGGGCGGGCCGTTGACCAGCATCTCCATACCGTCCACGAACACATAAACTGGCGGCGGCTCCCCGGTCTCTCTCCCAAGGAGCAGAGTGAACCGCAACGTACGTACTGTTCTCGTCTACCTCGGCGTGGGCTTTCTCGCGTTGATGGCCATCAACTTCTTCCTCGATGGCGCCACCGAGCCGACCGAGCTGACGTTGAACGAGTTCTTCGACCAGGTCGAGGCCGGCAACATCGCCGAGGTCACGGTCAGGGAGAAGTCGGAACAGCTCTCCGGTACGCTCACCCCAGATGCGGTGCTTCCAGGGGCGTCGCCTGACTTCATCGTCGGCTACCCCAACGAGTACGAGGGCACCCTCACCCAGCGGCTGCTCGAGGCAGGGATCACCGTGCGTCCCGACCCTGAGAACCCGTCCCTCTTCCAGTGGTTCCTCGGGACGATCTTTCCCTACCTGCTGATCTTCGGTGTGTTCATCTTCATCCTGATGCAGATGCAGGGTGGGGGGAACCGCGTCATGCAATTCGGCAAGGCCAAGGCGCGCCAGGTCACAAAGGATCAGCCAAAGGTCACCTTCAAGGACGTGGCGGGCGCCAACGAGGCGGTCGAGGAGCTCGAGGAGCTGCGCGACTTCCTGGCCAACCCGGCGAAGTTCCGCTCCATGGGCGCCAAGATCCCCAAGGGCGTGCTGCTGTTCGGCCCACCGGGGACGGGCAAGACCCTGCTCGCCAGGGCAGTGGCCGGCGAGGCCGGGGTGCCGTTCCTCTCCATCTCCGGGTCGGACTTCGTCGAGATGTTCGTCGGGGTGGGCGCCAGCCGGGTGCGCGACCTGTTCGACCAGGCCAAGACCAACTCGCCCGCCATCGTCTTCATCGACGAGATCGACGCCGTCGGCCGCCATCGCGGCGCCGGGCTCGGCGGCGGCCACGATGAGCGGGAGCAGACGCTCAACCAGCTGCTCGTCGAGCTTGACGGCTTCGACGTCAAGGCAGGGGTCATTGTCATCGCCGCCACCAACCGGCCCGACATCCTCGACCCGGCGCTGCTCCGACCCGGGCGCTTCGATCGCCAAATCGTCGTCGATCGCCCAGACCTCAAGGGTCGCGAGGCCATCCTCGCCGTCCACGCCAAGGGCAAGCCGCTCGCCGAGGGGATCGACCTGTCGGCGCTGGCCCGTCAGACGCCGGGTTTCACCGGCGCCGACCTCGCCAATCTGATCAACGAGGCCGCCCTTCTCGCCGCCCGCCGCGACAAGTCTGAGATCAGCATGATCGAGCTCGACGAGGCCGTCGACCGTGTCGTCGCCGGTCCTGAGCGGCGCAGCCGGGTGATCAGCCAGGAAGAGCGCGAGCTGACCGCATACCACGAGGGTGGGCACGCCCTTGTCGGCCACGTGCTGCCCAACCTCGACCCGATCCACAAGGTGACGATCATCCCGCGTGGCCGTGCCGGCGGGTACACCCTGGCCCTGCCGATGGAGGACAAGTACTTCAGCCGGCGCAGCGAGCTGGTCGACCAGCTCGCCTACGCCCTCGGGGGCCGCACCGCCGAGGAGCTGATCTTCGGCGACCCGAGCACAGGGGCGTCGAACGACATCGACAAGGCGACCAACCTCGCCAGACGCATGGTCATGGAGTACGGGATGAGCGACAAGCTCGGCCCGCTGCGCTACGGCAAGCCGGAGGGTGAGGTGTTCCTCGGCCGCGACTATTCGCGCAACACCGACCTGTCAGACGACGTGGCTGCGGCCATCGACGACGAGGTGCGCCGTCTCATCACCCAGGCCCACGACGAGGCCCGTGAGATCCTGACCACCCACCGCGACGCCCTCGATGGCATCGCGGCGGCGCTTCTCGACAAGGAGACGCTCGACGCGGCAGAGGTCGCGGCCGTGTTCGCCAGCGTGCCGAAGTGGGAGCACACCGAGATGGGGTCGTTGCGCATCCAGCGTCCGCAGGGGGTTCCGGTGAGCGAGAGCCGTGTCGCCGTGCAGCCGCCAAGCGAGGATCCCCGCCCAGCCAAGCCGTAGGAGGCGCACGATGTGCGGCCGGCGTTGCTTGCGGTCGGGCCGATGACCTTCACTCCCGTCCAGTGGCGGATACGCACCTGCACCCTCACCACCGCCGACCACACCCTGATCATGGGCGTCCTCAACGTGACACCCGACTCGTTCTCGGACGGAGGCCGGTTGGGCGATGTCGGCGCCGCCGTAGCGGAAGGGCTACGGCTGTGGGGCGACGGGGCAGACATCGTCGATGTCGGCGGGGAGTCGACCCGGCCCGGCGCCCGCCCGGTCGCTGCCGCCGAGGAGGCGGAGCGGGTGGTCCCCGTTGTACGCCGGCTGGTCGAGGAGGGAGTGGTGGTCTCGGTGGACACGTCGAAACCGGTCGTGGCCGAAGCAGCGCTCGCCGCAGGCGCCGAGGTCGTCAACGACATCAGCGCATTCCGCGATCCCGACATGGCACGGGTGTGCGCCGCCGCAGGGGCGGGGGTGGTGCTCATGCACATGCGCGGCACCCCGGCGGACATGCAGGACGACCCCCGCTACGACGACGTTGTCGCCGAGGTGGCGGCGGCGCTGGCAAGCGCCGCCGCAACGGCCGCCGCCGCAGGGATCGAGCCGGTACGGATCGCCATCGACCCCGGCATCGGGTTTGGCAAGACATACGCCGACAACCTTGCGCTGCTCGCCGGGCTGGGGCGTTTTGTCGCTAGCGGCCACCCTGTTGTGGTTGGAGCGTCGCGCAAGCGGTTCCTCGGCTGGATCCTGGAGCGGGCGGGTCATCCGGCGCCCCCGGCAGGGCGCGACGCCGCCACCGGCGCCACCACGGTGCGGGCGGTGGACGCCGGTGTCGCCGTTGTGCGAGTCCACAACGTGGCGTCCGCCCTCCAGGTGGCACGAACGGCCGACGCTATCGTTCGTAGCCGGAGCGACGAGCAGACGGAGTAGACGTGGCCGGTCTCGAGCCGAGGGGTTTCAAGTGGGTGATCGCCGGCAAGCTCGCCGTGTCCGAGCGGATCGGCGGGCACGGGTTCCAGCATCGCAGGGTGCGCCGCGAGGAGGAGATCATCTGGCTCAAGGAACAAGGGATCAACACCGTGTTCTCGTTGCTCCCGGGAAACCAGAATCAGGCTGCCTACGAGGGGACAGGGTTCGTGTACTTCAACCTGCCCATCACCGGGGCGCTCGAGCCTGGTGACGTGGCCGCCGTCTTCAGGATGCTCGACATCGCCGCCGGGAGGGACAGATCCTCGGTCCTGGTGCACCGCGATCTCGTCGACGACACCGTTGTGGGGATCCTGGGCGGCTACCTCGTCCACGCCGGGTTGATCAACAACCCCATCATCGCCACCTCGATCATCCAGGAGATCACCGGCCGCCCGCTCGGCCCAGAGGGACGCCGGCTCATCCCCACCTCGCGCTGACGTGCCCGTGTGGGCGGCCATCGGTCTCGGCTCGAACGTCGGCGACCGCGGCGCCCACCTGCTGTCGGCGGTCGCCGCCTTACAGAGCGAGGTCGGCGAGCTCATCGGACTCTCCCCGGTATACGAGACGGCGCCGGTGGGGGGACGGGAGCAGGGCGCCTTCCTCAACGCCGTCGCCGTGGTAGCCACCGAGCTCGACGGACGCCAGGTGCTGGCGGCGCTGCTCGGGATCGAACGGGGAAGGGGCAGGGAGCGGCGGGAGCGGTGGGGACCGCGGACGCTCGACCTCGATCTCCTCATCTTCGCTGACCAGATCATCGAGGAGCCAGGGCTCAGCGTGCCCCACCCCCAGCTGGCGGAGCGCCGCTTCGTGCTGGAACCGCTGCTCGCCGCCTGGCCAAGCGTCACCCTGCCGAACGGGACACCGGTGGCGGCGCTGCTCCCGACCGTCTCCGACCAGCAGGTGCAGCAGGTACGGCTGCCGGGGTGGCCGCCTCCGCAGGCGGCTCTGTATCGTGGCGGCTCGGCAACACGGAGGAGAGACGTGGCCGGCGACGTCATCGTGATCGACCATCCGCTGGTCCAGCACAAGCTCACGCTGATGCGTCGCCAAGAGACGAGCACAGCCGAGTTCCGCCGCTTGCTGCGCGAGATCTCGGTGCTGATGGGTTACGAGCTCACACGCGACCTGCCCCTCGAGTACGTCGGCATCGAGACACCGCTCGCTCCGATGCAGGCGCCGATCGTCGCAGGACTCAAGCCGGTGATCGTGTCGATCCTGCGCGCCGGTGGCGGCATCCTCGAGGGCATCCTCGACGTGATCCCCTCGGCCCGGGTAGGTCACATCGGGCTCTACCGCGACCATGCGACCCTCGAGGCGGTGCAGTACTACTTCAAGATGCCCGAGAAGCTCGCAGAGCGGATCGTGATCGTCGTCGACCCGATGCTGGCAACCGGTCACTCTGCGGTTGCGGCTGTCGACCTCATCAAGCAACGTGATCCCCAGGAGGTGCGCTTCGTGTGTCTTGTGGCGGCGCCCGAGGGGATCACCCACTTCCACGGACACCACCCTGACGTCACCGTGTGGACGGCGGCGATCGACAGCCGTCTCAACGAGCACGGCTACATCGTCCCCGGGCTCGGCGACGCCGGCGACCGCATCTTCGGGACCAAGTAGCAGCAGCCGCCCCGCCGTGCCGGCCGGCCCCATCGATGGGACGTCCGGGAGCTGCCGCCGGAGATCGCATCGTGCTACGGTGACCCCATGGCGATCATCACGCTCAAGCTGAGCGAGCTCGCCACCGCCGCCTACCTGACGCTACGGGGCGAGGGCATCGACGGCGACGCCATCGTCGAGGATGCGCTGTTGCGCCACGCCGAGCGGGTGCGTGGTCGCGCCGAGGCCGCCGCCCACTACCGCGACGAGTCGCTTTCAGGCACCGAGCTGGCGCGGGCCAGGGAGCTGCCGCCGCAGATAGAGTTCGTGCGCCCGCCGCGGTGACGCCCACCCGGGCTGAGCCGCTGCCGGTGACATGACCGGTTCTACACTTGTGTCTCGGTACCGGTACCCGTGCGGACTGAAGCCGAGGCAGCATGCGCATTATCGTCGTCGGGCCAGGAAGGGCAGGGCTCTCGCTCGCCGCCGCGGCCGAGATGGCCGGTCACCACATCGTGGCCGTCGTGGGCCGCACCCGGGAGCATGCCGCCGCCGCCGGCGAAGCGATCGGAGCCGCTGCGCTTGGTGTCGGCGACGAGATGCCATCGGCAGACCTCGTGATCATCGCCACCCGCGACGACGAGATCCAGCCAGCCGCGGCCTCGTTGGCCGGGCGGTGCCGGCAGGTGACAGCCGCCGTGCACATCTCGGGGCTCACCACGGTTGCGGCGCTCGCCCCGCTCGCTGCCGCCGGGTGCGCCACGGGGTCGTTCCACCCCTTGCAGACGCTGCCGAGCCCCGGGGCGGGCGCGGCCCGGCTGGCGGGCGCATGGGTGGCGGTCACCGCCGCGGAGCCGCTGCGGAGCAGGCTCCACGAGCTGGCGGTGTCGATCGGCGCCCACCCGTTCGATCTGGCGGACGATGCCAAGCCCCTCTACCACGCCGGGGCGTCTGCTGCGGCCAACTTCCCGCTGCTGTCGCTCGCCATGGCAGCCGATCTGCTCGCCCTGGCGGGGGTCCCCTTTGCCGCCGCCCGCCCACTTGTCGAGGCGGCCGTCGCCAATGCATTCGACATGGGCCCGCGACCCGCCCTCACCGGCCCTGTCGTCCGCGGCGATGTCGTCACCGTCTCGGCTCAGCTCGACGCCGTTGCGGCGCATGCCGCTGAGTGGGTGGCGCCGTTTGCGGCGAGCGTCGTCCACCTCGCCAGGTTGACCGGTCGCGGCGACGACTTCACCGCGCTGCTGGAGCGATGGCGCCCCCCCGAGCCTGACCGGACAGCACCGTGAGGGTCACCACCACGTTCGCCGCCACCCGAGCCGTCGCCGCCGGGCGCATCGGGCTCACCCCCACCATGGGGTTCCTCCACGAGGGTCACCTGTCGCTGGTTGCGGCGGCGCAGCCCGAGTGCGACACCGTCGTGATGAGCCTGTTTGTCAACCCGCTCCAGTTTGGGGCAGGCGAGGACCTGGACCGGTATCCCCGCGACCTCGACGGCGACGCCGCCCTCGCCGAGGCGGCCGGTGTCGACGTGCTCTTCGCCCCAGGGGTGACCGAGATGTACCCGATCGAGCCGCTCACCAGGGTGACCGTCACCGGGATGAGCGACCGGCTCGAGGGTGAGCGCCGACCCGGTCACTTCACCGGTGTGGCCACGGTCGTGACCAAGCTCATCGCCGGTCTTGGCCCCGATCGTGCCTACTTCGGACGCAAGGACGCCCAGCAGCTCGCCATCATCCGGCGGATGACCGCCGACCTGTCGTTTCCCGTGGACGTGGTGGGGGCGCCGATCGTGCGCGAGACGAGTGGTCTGGCCCTGTCCTCGCGCAACTGGCTCCTGTCGGCCGAGGAGCGGCGCACTGCGGCGGTCGTGTCGCAAGGGCTGATGGCGGCGGCGGACGCCGCCGCGTCGGGGGAGCGGGACGGGGCGACGCTCGCCACCATCGTGTGGGCGGCGATGGCTGCCGCTCCCGGCGTGGCCCCCGACTACGCCGCCCTCGTCGCCGCCGAGGACCTGGCGCCGCTCTACCAGCTCGACCGACCCGCCATCCTGGCGGTGGCAGCCAGGGTGGGGCCAGTCCGGCTCATCGACAACATCCACTTCGACAACATCGGCGGCGACCTCATCGCAGACAGGGGAACGAGACTCGCCGAGTCGAGCCTCCTCTACCGGGACCGCCACCCGACCGGAGACGCTGACCGGCCGCTCTCGACCCCGTACCCCGCGGAGGCGTGATGCTGCTGGTGATGGACGTCGGCAACACCCAGACCGCGCTCGGTCTCTTCGAAGGCGACGAGCTGGTGGGGCACTGGCGGCTGACGACGACACGGGAACGCACCCCGGACGAGCTGCGGATGTGGCTCAAGGGGATGCTCGAGCTCGAGGGTTTCCACCCCCAGGATGTCTCAGGGGTCGCCCTGTCGAGCGTGGTCCCACCGCTCACGACCGCCCTGCGCACCGTGGCGGCGCTGATCGCAGGTGATCGGGTCGTCGTCGTCGAGCCTGGGGTCAAGACCGGGATGCCGATCCTCATCGACAACCCACGTGAGGTGGGCGCCGACCGTGTGGTCAACTCGGTGGCAGGGCGCGCCAAGTACGGGACTCCAGTGATCGTCGTCGACTTCGGCACGTCGACGAACTTCGACGTGGTTGGGACGGATGGGGAGTATCTCGGCGGGGCGATCGCCCCCGGTCTCGCCATCTCGACAAACGCCCTCATCGGCGGCACCGCAGCCCTCCGTACCGTCGAGTTCGTCCCGCCGCGGTCGCCGATCGGTAAGGGCACGGTGGAGGCCATCCAGAGCGGGGCGATCTACGGTCACGCCGGTCTGGTCGACGGGATCATGGAGCGGCTCGCCACCGAGGTTGGCGGCGACGTGACCAGGGTGGCCACAGGGGGGCTGGCATCTACCATCGTGCCGCACTGCCGCAGCGTTGCCGTCGTTGACGAGTTCCTCACCCTGGAAGGGCTCCGGATGATCTTCGCCTTGAACCAGGATCCCGCATGACCGACCCGCCGGACGGGGTCCGGGAGCAGCCGGCCAGGCTCGCAGATGACCCGCTGACGGTGGCCCGGGTGGAGCGCCACCTGGCCAGGCTGGCTGCCGGCGCTTACCCGTATCGCTTCGAGCGCACCGCCACCGCCGCCGAGTTGCACAACGGCCACCACGAGCTGCCTCCGGGGACGGAGACCGCCACGCACGCCGTTGTCGCCGGACGGGTGATGCTGCTGCGATCCTTTGGCAAGCTCGTATTTGTCACCCTGCAGGACGGGTCGGGTCAGATCCAGCTGTTCATCGACCGGCGCACCCTCGGTGAGGACGGGTTCGAGGTGGTCGGCGACATCGACCTGGGCGACTGGGTTGGTGCCGGGGGAACCGTGATGACAACCAAGGCCGGCGAGCTCTCGGTGCGCCCCAGCGAAATCCACTTGTTGCAGAAGAGCCTCCGCCCGCTCCCGGACAAATGGCACGGGCTGCATGATGTCGAGCTGCGCAGCCGGCGCCGCTACGTCGACCTCATGGTGAACGAGGACGCCCGCAGCGTGGCGCTGGCCCGCACCCGTCTCGTCACCGAGTTGCGTCGCCAGTTTGAGGGGCGCGGCTACATCGAGGTGGAGACCCCCGTGCTGCTCACCCAAGCGACCGGGGCGCTGGCCCGCCCGTTCGCCACCCGACACCATGCCCTCGACATGCCGATGTACCTGCGCATCGCCACCGAGCTGTACCTGAAGCGGCTCGTCGTCGGTGGTCTCGAGCGGGTCTTCGAGATCGGCAGGATCTTCCGCAACGAGGGCATCGACGCCACCCACAACCCCGAGTTCACCATGCTCGAGGCGTACGAGGCGTTTGCCGACTACAACGACATCGCCATCATGGTCGAGGAGATCGTCGCCGCCGTCGCCGCCTACGTCGCCGGCGGGACGACCATCCGTTTCCGCAACCGACCCCTCGACCTCACTCCACCGTTCCGGCGGGCCCGCATGATCGACCTCGTCGCCGCAGCGGTCGGTCGCCCGGTCGGCTTCGGCGACCCACTCGCCGACATCCGCACCCTGGCCATGGCCAACGGCATCGAGCCCGAGGAGCACTGGGGTCACGGCAAGCTGATCGAGGAGCTGTTCGACACCCTCGTCGCCGACACCATATGGGAGCCCACCTTCGTCACCGACCACCCCAAGGAGGTCTCCCCGCTCGCCAGGGAGCATCGCCACGACCCCAACCTCGCCGAGCGCTGGGAGCTGTTCATCGCAGGCGCCGAGTACGCCAACGCCTTCTCCGAGCTCAACGACCCGCTCGACCAGCGGGAGCGTTTCGAGGCGCAACGAGCGGCGCGGCGAGGTGGTGATCACGAGACGCACCCTGTCGACGAGGACTACCTGACGGCGCTCGAGTACGGGCTGCCCCCGACCGGTGGTCTCGGTATCGGCGTCGACCGGCTGGTGATGCTGCTCACCGATCGCCACCACATCCGCGAGGTCATCCTCTTCCCCACCCTACGGCCCGAGTCTCAGCCGGGGGTGGATGGGTGACGGCGACGATGGCGCCATTCGGCTCCTGGGTGTCGCCGATCACCAACGAGATGGCCACGAGCGCCGGACTGCGGCTCGAGCAGCTCGTCGCCGACGGGGGCGACGTCTACTGGACCGAGTCGCGGCCAAACGACGCCGGCAGGACCGCCATCGTGCGCCGGTCGGCCAGCGGCGAGATCAGCGACGTGACCCCTGCCGGGTTCGACACCCGCACCAGGGTCCACGAGTACGGCGGCGGGTCGTTCGCAGTCGGCAGAGGAGTGGTGCTGGCCTGCAGGTTCGACGATCAGCGGGTCTACCGGCTCGATGCTGCGGGGCCGGTGCCGATCACCCCTGAGCCATCACTCCGTGCCGGGTTGCGTTACGCCGACCTTGTCGTTCACGGCGACATGGTGATCGCTGTGAGGGAGCGGCACCGCCGCAGCGGAGAACCGGTCAACGACCTCGTGCACTTCCCCATCGACGGCTCGGCCGAGCCGGAGGCGATTGTCACCGGCAACGACTTCTACTCGTCACCGCACCCCAGCCCCACCGGCGATCAGATCGCATGGCTGACGTGGAACCACCCCAACATGCCGTGGGACGGCACGGAGTTGTGGGTCGCCGCCCTCGACGACCGAGGCGGTGTCACCGAGCCCGAGCGTGTCGCCGGGGGATCGACCGAGTCGATCTTCCAGCCGGAGTGGTCGCCAAACGGCGTGCTCCACTACGTGTCGGACCGGACGGGGTGGTGGAACCTCTACCACGTGCGCAACGGCGAGCGCACCGATCTCTATCCCGCCGAAGCCGACTTTGGCGTCCCGCAGTGGCAGTTCGGTATGCGGCGCTACGTCTTCACGCCGGAAGGGGCGATCACGTGCATCTACGACATGGCTGGTCGCCAGTATCTTGCCCGTTTCGATCGCAGGACCCTCGTCACCCTGCCGGTGCCGATCGACGCCTTGAGGTCCGACCTGGCGTTCGCAGGAGGAAGGACCTTCGTCATCGGAGGCAGCGCCACCACCCCCCCAGCGGTGATGGCGGTCGACGACGCCGGCACCGCAGAGGTGATCCGCACCTCGAACGACATCACGGTGCCCCCCGGGTATCTCAGCGTGCCTGAGGCGATCGAGTTTCCCACCACCGAAGGGGGCACGGCGCACGCCTTCTGGTATCCCCCCGCCAACACCGGCTTCGTCGGTCCCCCGCAGGAGCGCCCGCCGCTGCTGGTGCGCAGCCATGGCGGACCCACCTCCCAGGCGCACGCGGTTCTCGACATCGACCTGCAGTTCTGGACGTCCCGCGGGTTTGGCGTGGTGGACGTGAACTACCGGGGCTCGTCCGGCTTTGGTCGCAGGTACCGGGATGCGCTGAAGGGACGATGGGGCATCGCAGACGTTGCCGACTGCATCGCTGCCGCCCACCACCTGGCCGCTGCCGGCCACGTCGACCCGGATCGCCTCGCCATCACCGGAAGGAGTGCCGGAGGTTTCACCACGCTGTGTGCCCTCACCTTCCACGACGACTTCGCCGCCGGTGTCTCCTTCTTCGGGATCGGTGATCTCGGCGCCCTCGCCGAGCACACCCACAAGTTCGAGTCCCGCTACCTCGATGGTCTCGTTGCGCCATACCCTGAGGACGAGGACACCTACCGGTTGCGCTCCCCGGTGTTCCACACCGACGAGCTCTCGTGCCCGGTGTTGCTGCTCCAGGGCCTTGACGACGAGGTGGTGCCGCCGCAGCAGGCGGAGGCGATGGCGGCCGCCCTGGCGGCGAAGCGCATCCCGTACACCTACCTAGCCTTCCCAGGCGAGGGACACGGCTTCCGTAGGGCTGAGACGATCGCCGCCGCACGTGCCGCCACGCTGGCCTTCTACGGGCAGGTGTTCGGGTTCGAGCCGGCCGGTCCGCCGGGCGGGGGTGAGGTCGGCTAGGAGGCGTCGGCGGCGGCCGGTCCCATGGCCTCGGTGCGCTCCCGTACCACGGTGTCCCGCCACAGCCCCATCCCGAGCCGAATCGCCTCCCTCTCCGCCTCGGCAAAGGCTGCGCTTGCCCCGCTGCCGTCGTTGCGGGCGAGGGCGATCCGAGCCAGCGCCCACGGCGCATATGCCGTTGCGCCCGGGAGGTCTATCGTCGCGGCAACCTGCTGCCCCGCCTCGAGCTGTTTCTCCGCCGCGCCGACGTTGCCGGCGCCGGCTTCGACCCCCGCCGCCATGATCAGCACGATCGCTCTCGCCGACCGGTCCTCTTGGTGCTTGTTGACGTGGGCCACGGCGTCTTGCATGAGCGCCTGCGCCCGGCCCCTGTCGCCGCTCCGCTCCTCTACTCCGGCCAGATCGACCATCACGCGGGTTGCGGCGTCTAGCTGACCGGCCCGCTCGTAACGGGTCTGCGCCATTCTCAGGCTGGTGGCGGCGGGCCCCAGATCGCCTCGTGCGGCGAGGAGTCGACCGGTGAGGTGGTCGATCGGCGCCTGTTCGCTGTCACCGCCGGGAACCCCGCCGGGAACCCCGCCGGCTGCTGCAAGCCGTGCCGATGCCGTAGCCACGTCACCCATGGTGAGGTGGATACCGCCCTCGAGCACGAGCGATGCCACCTTGTCGCTTCCCACTCTGGCCGCCTGGGTCGCCTGCTCGGCAAGCGCAACCGCTTCATCGAACTCGCACAGCCCGGCGGTGGAGATGGCTTGCAGCCGCAGCAGCTCGGAGAGCGGCGCCACGATGGAGCCGTTGCGGGTGGCGGCGATGGCCACAGGGAGATGGGTCGCCGCGGTCCGGTGCTGCCCCATACTCGCTGCCGCCTCGCCGACGAGCAGATGGGCGAGAGTGACGGTCTGCGGGCTGAGGGCGGCGCCGTTGATCACCCGCTCGCCGATCATCATGGCCGTTGCGTACTCACCGGCGGCCATGGCAGCCGTTGCCTCCTTGAGCGAGTCGTAGCTGGTACGCAGGTCGGCGATGCGCCGCGACGTTGTCACCCGGGTGTGGCGGAACCGGCGTCGCCTGGCGACGACAATGACCGCAAGCGCAGCCACCGCCAGGACGGCGACGGCCGCGACGATGGTCGCTGCCGATGCCGCTTGAACAATCCGCTCCATCCCCCACCTCTGTTGATCGGTTCCCGCCCTCAGCTGGTTCGGGTCGCGGAACCTGGCCCCTTCGTCAGGGTAACGCCGATGCGCGGTGCCGTCGAAGGGTTGCTCGCCCCATTTCCCGTCCTCGGTTGGCCCGGCGCCTCCGGTGCTGATTCATTCCGGGCGGCTGCGCGGCACATGGGTCACTCCGGGTTGCGGCTGCGCCGCACCCCGGTCGATGCGCCAACCACCAGGTCGGGGACGTACGTCTGCGGCGCAAGGGGCTCCTCGATCGGCGGCGGCCCCACGTACAGGGCGGCGACGGCGGCCGAGAGCTGGTCGACCGGTTGGCGCACGGTGGTGAGCGGGGGATCGGTGACGCTGGCCAGCAACGTGCCGTCGAAGCCGACGACCGACACGTCGTAGGGAACACGCATCCCCCACAGACGCACCGCCCGAACCGCCCCGATCGCCATGAGGTCGCTGGCGGCGACGATCCCGGTGGCCCCCGCCTCGAGCAGCCGGGGGGTGCCGGCCTGGCCCCCCCCGATGCTGAAGAGGGTCTCGGAGAGGAGACGCTCGTCTGGCGACAGCCCGTGCTCGATCACGGCCGAGCGCCAGCCGGCGGCGAAGTCCCTTGCTGTCGTGTAGCGGCGGGGCCCGACCAGGCACCCGATTGCCGCATGACCGAGCGTGGCCAGATGGTGCACGCCGAGCGCCGCTCCCGCGGCGATGTCGACCGTGACCGAGGGGACGGGGACGGGTCGGTCAACGGCGTTCACGAGCACGATGCGCATACCGTGTCTGATGAGCCGGGTGTAGGTCTCGTAGCCGAACCCGATGTTGGCGTACCGCCCGTTGATCACCACGGCACCCGATGCGTTCGACGCCACGAGCTGCTCGAGGTAGTCCTGCTCGTTGATGGTTTCCGCCGTCGTCGGGCACACCATGCTCACGGAGTCGTGGCGGGCGAGGCGAGCTCCACCGGGAGGTGAAGTCGGTCGACCCGAACGTCTACCTCGTCGCCGAGATCATGGGTGACGCCCGCCGCTGGCTGCGGGGCGACGAGTTCGACGCCACCATGAACTACACATTTCGCGAGCTGTGCGTCGACTACTTCGCCACCGGCACCATCGGAACCGCCGTCTTCCTCGAGGGGGCGCTTGCGCTGACCGCGATGTACTCGCCGGCGGTCACGCTGATGAACCACAACCTGCTCGGCAGCCACGACACACCCCGATTCCTCGGCCTGGCGGGGGAGGACCCCCGGTCGCTGCTGCTGGCGACCGTGTTCCAGGTGACCTTCCCTGGGGCCCCAGGGCTCTACTACGGGGACGAGCTGCCGATGTCTGGGGGCGGCGACCCGGACAACCGCCGCGGTCTCGCCTGGGACAGCGTCGGGAGCACCCACCACGACGCCGTTCGCCGTCTGCTCCGACTACGGCGTCGCCACTTTGCGCTGCGGCACGGTGGCTGGCGGCTGCTCGGCCACAAAGCAGACGGCTTCGCCTTTGCCAGGGAGGTTGGCGCAGACACCGTCGTCGTCGGGATCAACCGTGGGGCTGACGAGGCCGTGGTTCCGCTCGGCGGGCAGGTCCCCCGCCGGATGGCATGGTCGGTCGGCGACGTGGTGCGGCGCCGCAACATGCTTCATCTCGGTCCCCGATCCGCCGTCGTGCTTGGCTGAGTGGGCTGAGGGGCCGCCGCAGGAGCTCCTCGCACCTTGGTCCCGAGTACGCTGAGGCGAAGGAACGAGGGGAGTGTCGTGGGCGGCATCAAAGGCATCGGCGACATGGACGGCATCGACGACATCGACGACATGGACGACATGGACGACATGGACGACATGGACGACATCGACGTTGTCCCCGCCGGTGACCCGGCGACCCACGGTGAGGAGATGCATCTTCCCGACGGCGTCGTGGTCGCCAGGGAGATCGAGCATACCGTCGGGCTCGCCGGCAGCATCGAGGAAGAGATGCTGCTCGAAGCGGCCGAGCTCGAGGACATCGAGGGCATCTGAGCCGCTGTTGAGGTGCGCTGTCAGCGGCGGCGCGCCGACTCGACCCTGTCGATCAGGTAGCGGTCGAGGTTGGCGAACACTTCGCCGAGCGCACCGTCGGGAAAGCCGGCGATGGCCTTCTCGGCGACCCTGATCCGCTCGGCGGTCTCGTCGAGCACCTGGTCGACGTGCCCGCCGCCAACGACGAGATCGATCACCCGGTCGATGGCGCTGCGCTGGTGGGGGCGGCCGCTTCCGATGAGGCTGCGGATCTCCTCGCCCTCGTTGCCGGCGAGGGCGTAGAGCACAGGGAGGGTGAACGTGCCCTCGCCGATGTCCGACCCGGCCGGTTTGCCCAGAAACGCCTCGTCTGCGACGAGATCGAGCACGTCGTCTGTGACCTGGAACACGAGCCCGACCTCCCATGCCCACTCGGACACCGCCTCGATGGTGGCCCTGTCGGCGCCGCCGGTCATTGCCCCGAGCCGGGCGGCGGTGCGGATGAGGCTCGCCGTCTTGCCCCCGATCACCTGGAAGTACTCCTCGGCGCCGTGGTCGACAACGTCGGTGAGCTGCAGCTCGAGCGTCTGACCCTCGCACAACGTTGCATAGGTGCGTGCGATGAGCGCAACCGCTTCCTCGCCGAGCGGGGCGGCGACCTCTGAGGCGCGAGCCAGCAGGAAGTCGCCGGCGAGGATGGCGATGGTGTTGTTCCAGTTGGCGTTGACCGAGGCGGCACCGCGGCGGGTGGCGGCCTCGTCGATCACGTCGTCGTGGTAGAGCGAGCCGAGATGCACGAGCTCGACGGCGACGCCCGCCTCGATCGGCTGGTCGCCCGGGTTGTCGCCGAGCTCGGCGGCCACCTGGGCGAGCAACGGGCGGTAGCGCTTCCCCCCGGCGCTGAGCCCGTGCTGGGCGATCTCGGTGAGAAACGGCGTCGAGGCTCTGCTGACCTCGACGAGTCTCGTCTCGACCTGCGCCAGCCGGTCCCACACCCTTGGGATGCCCACCAGGTCGCGCAAGGGGGGGAGCTCCATGCCGGGGAGGTTAGCGACGGTCGTTCGCAGACCGGCAGGGTCGCGCCTGTCGAGCCGGTGACGGGGAATGCGTCGGGGTGGTCGAGGTGTTGGCCAGAATGGCAGGGGGCTAGTGACACCCCCCGGCTATAATCCGGTCGGCGCCCCGGGGGTGCCGGGCCGCTTTGCTTGGAAGGTGACACATCGTGTTCGAGAGGTTCACGGACCGGGCCCGCCGTGTCGTGGTGCTTGCTCAGGAAGAAGCGCGCCTGCTCAACCACAACTACATCGGCACTGAGCACATCCTGCTCGGGCTCATCCACGAGGGCGAAGGGGTCGCGGCCAAGGGTCTCGAGAGCCTCGGGATCAGTCTCGAGGCGGTTCGCCACCAGGTCGTCGAGATCATCGGCCAGGGGTCGCAGGCGCCGAGCGGGCACATCCCCTTCACCCCGCGCGCCAAGAAGGTCCTCGAGCTGTCGTTGCGGGAGGCGTTGCAGCTGGGCCACAACTACATCGGCACCGAGCACATCCTGCTCGGGTTGATCCGCGAAGGCGAGGGTGTCGCCGCCCAGGTGCTGCAGAAGCTCGGCGCCGAGCTGCAGAAGGTGCGGCAGACGGTCATCCAGCTCCTGTCTGGTGTGCAGGGTGAGGAGGCGGCAGGCGCCACATCACATCCCTCAAGCTCCGGCCGTTCGCCGAGCCAGGAGAGCGCCCCGGGCGGCTCGACCGTCCTCGACCAGTTCGGGCGCAACCTCACCCAGCTGGCCAGGGAGCGCAAGCTCGACCCCGTCATCGGCAGGGCCAGGGAGATCGAGCGGGTCATGCAGGTGCTGTCGCGCCGCACCAAGAACAACCCTGTCCTCATCGGCGAGCCAGGTGTGGGCAAGACCGCAATCGTCGAGGGTCTGGCGCAGCGCATCGTCAGCGGCGACGTCCCCGACACACTGACCAACAAGCACCTCTACACCCTCGACCTCGGGGCGCTCGTCGCAGGCTCCCGCTACCGCGGTGACTTCGAGGAGCGTCTCAAGAAGGTGCTCAAGGAGATCCGCACCCGCGGCGACATCATCCTGTTCATCGACGAGATCCACACCCTGGTTGGCGCAGGCGCCGCCGAGGGGGCCATCGACGCCGCCAGCATCCTCAAGCCGATGCTGGCGAGGGGCGAGCTGCAGACGGTGGGGGCCACAACGCTCGAGGAGTACCGCAAGTACCTGGAGAAGGACTCGGCGCTGGAGAGGCGCTTCCAGCCGATCCAGGTCGCAGAACCCTCTGTGGCGGACACGATCAAGATCCTCGAGGGGCTGCGGTCGAGCTACGAGGACCATCACAGGGTCCGCTTCACCGACCAGGCGCTTGTCAACGCCGCCAACCTCGCCGACCGCTACATCGCAGACCGCTTCCTGCCGGACAAGGCCATCGATCTCATCGACGAGGCGGGGAGCCGGATGCGGCTCAAGCGCAGCGATCTGCCGCAGGAGCTCAAGGACATCGACGAGCGGATCGCCGTGCTCCGCCGCGACAAGCGGGAGGCGGTGCAGGCGCAGCAGTTCGAGCGGGCCGCCCAGCTGCGCGACCAGGAGCGGACGCTGCTCACCGACCGCGCCGAGCGGGAGCGCGATGCGTTCACCGCCGGCAAGGACTTCACGTCTGTGATCGACGAGGAGCAGATCGCAGAGGTGCTCGCCCAGTGGACGGGGATCCCGGTGCATCGCCTCACCGAGGAGGAGACCGAGAGGCTCCTCAACATGGAGGGTGAGCTGCACAAGCGGATCGTGGGGCAGCAGAACGCAATCGAGGCGGTGTCGAAGGCGATCCGCCGTACCAGGGCCGGGCTTAAGGACCCGAAGCGCCCAGCCGGTTCCTTCATCTTCCTCGGCCCGTCGGGTGTCGGGAAGACCGAGTCGGCCAAGGCGCTCGCCGACTTTCTGTTCGGCGACGAGGACGCCCTCATCCAGATCGACATGTCCGAGTACATGGAGAAGCATGCGGTGAGCAGGCTTGTCGGGTCGCCACCTGGGTATGTCGGGTACGACGAGGGCGGGCAGCTCACCGAGGCGGTGCGGCGCAGACCCTTCTCCGTTGTGCTGTTCGACGAGATCGAGAAGGCGCACCCAGACGTCTTCAACATCCTTCTCCAGATCCTCGAAGACGGGCGTCTCACCGACAGCCAGGGGCGCAGCGTCGACTTCAAGAACACCGTGATCATCATGACGTCCAACCTGGGCACGGCCGAGCTGCGCAAGAAGTCGCTCGGCTTTGTCCCCGAGAGCGCCGAGCTGTCCTACATACAGATCAAGGACAAGGTCATGGATGCGCTCAAGGGCCACTTCCGGGTCGAGTTCCTCAACCGGATCGACGAGGTCATCGTCTTCCACGAGCTGACGCTGGACGAGGTGAAGCAGATCGTCGACCTGCTGCTGCGCCGGGTGCGCAGCCAGCTCGAGTCACAGGCGCTCGACATGGTGCTCACCGAGAGAGCCAAGGAGTTGCTCGCAACCAAGGGCTACGACCCGCAGCTCGGGGCGCGGCCGCTGCGCCGTGCCCTCCAACGGCTGCTGGAGGACCCGCTGTCTGAGAAGGTGCTCCACAAGGACTTCATGGCTGGCACCACGGTGTTCGTCGACATCGATACCGAGCAGGGCGATCGTCTGTCGTTCACTGCCATCGAGACACCCGACCAGCCACCGGTGGAGATGGCCGACAGCGGCTGAGCCAGCGGTTCGGCGAGCGGTTCGGCGCGGCCAGCCAGCGGTCAGCGGTTGACGGAGCCGAAGAAGCGCACCTCTGCGAGTGCCAGTTCGATGAAGCTCGGTTGATCGCCCACCGGCTCACCCGGGTATGCGTCGAGCACGGTGATGGTCAGCCGGCGTGTCTCGAGCGTCTTGAGCTGCACCCGGAACGGCTCGTTGTTGTCCGGCATCGTGTACGGGAGCTCGATCGCAAGGTCGTCCACCGTCACCTGGAAGTCCTTGATGCGGTAATTGCGCCGAAACGGCCCATCCTCGACGATGTTCTGCAACTCCATCTCGCTGATCGCCACCGGTTGGGCGAAGGTGAATGTGAGGATCGATCCCACTCCACGCGACGAGTCGTCGTTCCAGTAGGTGGCTGGGTCGCCGTCGATGATCTGATCGGCCTCGAACCCTGGGAGCGATGAGCTTGCCTCGACCGAGGCCGGTCTGAGCTCGGTCTGCTCGACGTTGGCGGCCGACGTCGCCGTGACCGCAACGGTGGTGGTCGCCGCCGTCTCGCCACCGCGGAAGATGTTGATGAAGAGGGCGATCAGAGCGACGATGGCCACTACACCGAGCAGGATCCCGAGTGCCCTGCCTCCAGGGGTGGATCGGATCATGGGTGGCGGCGCTACCGGCAGCGGGCTCTGCGACAAGCGGGCCCCGCAGTCCTCACAGTGGCGGTTGTGCGCAGGGTTGAGGGCGCCGCACGAGGGGCAGCGAACGGTCGGGACCGACTCCTGGATCACGGGAGCGACGGGCTCGAGCGGTATGCGCTCCGCCGCCGGCTCCTGACCGGTCGGGTAGTCATCGAGCTCGAACGGCTCGAAGAGGTCCTCGAAGCCTTCGTGTTCTCTGTCGTTCGACACGCGATCGATCCCCACGTGCGTGGACGGGCGCCCCGGGTGCCATCAGGGCTCTCGCTATTGTGCCACGAATGGACCTGATCGCCGTGGTTCGCCAAGCGGAGCCCTGGACGGGTGCGAGCATCGCATGGGCCATCGCTCTGCTCGGGGTGGTCGGCTGTGCCCTCTTCTGGCTGATCCGGCGCTATCTCCGCTCCTGACCGGCGACGTGACAAGCCTTTGCGGCGGGGCGAGATCTGTCACAGCCGGCGGATACGGTGAGCGAACGCCAACTTCCCGAGGTGCCCGGATGGGACATCGCTGCCGCAGCTGCGGGTACACGACAGTCAAGTGGATGGGGTTTTGCCCGCAATGCAGGACACAGGGAGCGCTCGTCGCACCCGATGCGCCGGCCCACCCTGTGCCCATCCGCACGGCGGCGGCCGGGGGAAGCGATCGCATCCCCATCGGCATCGCCGAGGTCGACAGGGTGCTTGGTGGCGGTCTTGTTGCGGGCAGCGTGACGCTTGTCGGCGGTGAGCCGGGCGTTGGCAAGTCCACGCTGTTGCTCCAGCTGGCGGCGGCATGCGCCGTACGCGGCAGCGTGCTCTATGTCTCGGGCGAGGAGAGCAGTCGCCAGCTTGGCTTGCGGGCGAGCCGCATCGGTGCCGACGCCGACGGGCTCCTTGTGCTCACCGAGACCGACACCGGTGCGGTCGAGGCCGCAGTCGAGCGGATGTGCCCAGACCTCGTCATCGTCGACTCGATCCAGACCACCCGCTGCGGCGATGTCGATGGCACGCCCGGTGGCGTCAGCCAGGTAAGGGAGGGTGGCGCCCGGCTGTCGGCCCTGGCGAGACGGACAGGGGTCCCGGTGATCCTCGTCGGCCACGTCACAAAGGACGGCGCCCTCGCCGGCCCTCGGGTACTGGAGCACCTCGTCGACGCCGTCCTCTACCTGGAAGGCGATCCCGATCGTGGCCTGCGCTACCTGCGGGGGATCAAGAACCGCCACGGCTCGATCGACCAGGTCGGCGTGTTCGAGATGACCGAGCGAGGATTGATCGAGGTCGCCGATCCGACCGGTCTGTTTGTCGACGGGTGGGCGGGCGCCGTCCCCGGCACCGTCGTGTTCCCCGCTCTGTACGGGAGGCGCTCGCTGCTCGTCGAGGTACAGGCCCTGGTGGCGCCCAACGCCACGCCGCAGCCGCGTCGCAGCGTAAAGGGGGTCGAGGCGGCGCGGGTGCACCAGATCCTCGCCGTGCTCGAGCGTCACGCCCACGTCGGTTGCGCAGATCGCGACGTCTACGTCAACGTCGTCGGTGGGCTCACGCTGCGCGACCCGGCCGCCGACCTCGCCATTGCCCTCGCTATTGCCTCGTCCCGGCTCGAGGTCCCGCTGGGGTCGCTCGCCGCCTGGGGCGAGATCGGGCTGGCGGGTGAGGTCAGAGGGGCGTCGCACGCCGGTCGTCGCCGCGGCGACGTCGACCGCTTTGGCATCGAGAAGGTGGTGACTGGCGACGACGTCGAGCGGATCGGTGCCGCCGTGATGGCCGCAGGCATCGGCAGCGGGGGAGCGGTGCGGCTCGTCGCCGGGGTGTGAACATGCGACATCGCCCGCCGCCGGCTTGGTCTTCGTCGCCGCGCCTCGGCGACACGCTTGCTGACGCTGTAGCCTGCCCCCTCGATGACGCCATCTCGGGCAGTGGACCCACTCGAGATCTTGCGCCGGTTTGCTCCCGGGACGCCGCTGCGAGATGCGGTGGAGTTGATCATCCGCCAGCGCAGTGGCGCCCTGATCCTGTTGGCGTCCGGCGATCGCATCGACGAGGTGTGCAGCGGTGGGTTCCTGCTGCGCAACGCCGCGTTCAGCGCCCAGCGTGTCGCCGAGCTGGCCAAGATGGACGCTGGGATCGTCGTGAGCGAGGACGCAACCGAGATCCTCCGCGCCAACGTCCAGTTCATCCCCCGCTCGTCGCTGCCCACGTCGGAGACGGGCACCCGCTTCCGCACTGCAGAGCGGCTTGCCCGGCAGGCAGACTCGCCCGTGCTCGCCGTGAGCGAGGAGGGGCGCCCGGTCGCCGTGGTGTTCACAGCCAACAGCCGTTATGAGCTGCGGAGCCCGGCTGCGTTGCACGCCGAGGGCAACCAGAACCTTCTTTCGCTCGAACGGCTGCGTCGTCGGCTCCAGGACGCTGAGGACCGGCTGACGCGGCTCGAGGTCGACGACGTGGTGACCGTACGCGACGTTGCTCTGCTGTTGCTTCGCGCCGCGCTGGTTGTCCGCCTCGGGACGCAGGTCGACAGGATCGTTGTCGAGCTCGGCGGCGCCGGTCACTTGATCTCGGTGCAGGCGGCCGATCTGCTCGACGGTGTCGAGGCGCTAGCCGAGCTCGTCTACGTCGACTACGCCAGGAAGCGCACAGGGCAGTCTGTGTTCGGGCGGCTCGATCAGGTGCCGATGCGCGATCTCCACGACAGCCAAGCGGTCAGCGAGGCCGTCGGGCTTGGGCCCGTCGATGCGGCGACGCGCCCGCGGGGGGCGCGGGCGCTCGACCGTGTGCCGGGGTTGCCGGAGCAGGTCAAGGATGCGCTCCTTGCCCACTTCAAGACCTTCCCCCGCCTCCTCAAGGCCACCGTCTCCGAACTGGCTGAGGTGGAAGGGGTGGGAAGGACCAGGGGACAGCAGCTTCGCAGCTACCTCGACCGTCTCCAGCAGCACGGCACCCCGTTCGCCATCGCCGACTGACCGATGGCCTCGACGGCCTACAATGCCGTCCCTTCGCCACCCGAGTGAGTAGTGGCCGACAAGAAGAGCACGTCCAAGACCGCCGGGGCTGCGAAGCCGTCGCAAGTCGCTGCTGCGCGCACGGGCAGAAAGACGGCGCCATCCGGGGAGCGACCCGCCGCCCCGGTCGCCGCATCCGCCAAGACCCCATTCACCATTGGCGACAAGGTGGTCTACCCGCACCACGGTGCGGCGACGATCATCGACACGACTCGTATCGACTTCGACGGTGAGACCCACGAGTACTACGTCCTCGAGGTGGCGACGGACCAGCTCACCGTTCGCGTGCCGGTAGCCAAGGCGCTGGAGCTCGGGGTGCGACCGGTGATCTCGACCTCGGTGGCCAAGAAGGTCTTTGCCACCTTCCGCGATGAACCGCAGGAGGCAGGCGCCAACTGGTCGCGCTGGTACAAGCTGCTCACCGAGAAGATCAACAGCGGTGACATCTTCCAGGTGGCTGAGGTGGTCAGGGACCTCACCTACGCCCAGCAGGTGAAGGGGATCTCGCCTGCGCTGAAGCGGATGCTCGCCAAAGCCCGCCTCATCATCGTGAGCGAGCTGCGTTTTGCGCTCCAGCTCGACGAGGAGGAGGCAGTTCGCCGCCTCGACAAGTCCCTGCCCAAGGTCGAACAGCCGGTCGAGATCTGAGCGGCGGCATGCGCGTCGGTCACGGCTTTGACGCCCATCGCTTCTCCGAGGACGGCGTCGTGATCCTTGGCGGGGTCACCGTCGACGACGGGAGGGGAGTGGCGGCAACGTCCGACGGCGATGTCGTGGCGCATGCCGTCGCCGATGCCCTGCTTGGCGCCGCCGCCGCCGGCGATCTGGGCGATCTGTTCCCATCGGCGGACCCGGCGTGGCGGGGTGCCGATTCGTTGGGGCTTGTCGGCGTCGTCGTGCAGCGTCTCCAGGCGATGGGTCTCCGGGCGACATCCATCGACGTCACGTTGCTGGCGGAGACGGTCCGCATCGCTCCACACCGCACCGCCATCCGATCAAACCTTGCCGCGGTGCTCCAGCTCCCCGTCGAGGCGGTTTCGGTGAAGGCGACGACCACCGATGGCATGGGGTTCGTCGGCAGGGACGAGGGTCTGGCGGCGTTGGCGACGGTGTGTGTCGAGCCGATCAGCTGAGCGGACCGGATCGTCGAGCCGTCGAGCCGGCGGGCCGGCCCCGTCAGGTGAGGGCTTGCAGAGCAGCACCCGGGTCGTCGGTCACGATGGCGTCGATGCCGGCTGCGGCCAGTCTGGCGAGCCGATCGGCGCCATTCACCGTCCAGACGCCGATGCGCAGCCTCGTGGCGTGAACGGCATCGATCACCGGCCCGGGGTCGTTGCCTAGGAGCCGGTCGGCGGGCAACACCCAGTGATGACCGGCTTCGGCCACCGCCGCCGCGGCCCCCATCAGGTCCATGTCTACGCCGCCGTCGAGGAGCTGCCCGGTGGTGATGCTCGGGTCGAGGGCAAGAATGCGGCTGGTGGTTCCCGGGTTGAAGGACGACACCATCACCCGCTGACGGAGGTCACGAGCGGCCACCCAGGCGGCAACGGCGTCGGCGACACCATGGTTCGGGTCGTGGTCGGGTTCGCCGGGATCGTTCTTGATCTCGACATCGATGAGCAGGTCACCCGTCACATCGAGCATCTCGTCGAGTGTCGGGATGTGGGGCGCCCGCCGGCGCAGCGTCGAGAGGTCGACGCCGATGATGGCGCCGATCCCGGGCACGAGCGGGTCGTGATGGAGCACCAGGTGACCGTCCGCCGTCCGCCGCACATCGATCTCGACACCGTCCGCGTCCTGGGCGACGGCGAGGACAAAGGCGGCCAGGGTGTTGCCCTGGGCGGAGGCGGACGCCCCGCGGTGGGCGATCAGCAGAGGGTGCGTGCTCACCATGCGAACCTACCAGCCGTCGGCCCGTGCCCCGGTAGCATCCCGGCCGTGCACGTCTTCAACACCCTCGGGCGTCGTCTCGAGCCGCTCGAACCTCGCCAGGCGGGCAAGGTGAGCATGTACGTCTGCGGGCCGACCGTGCAGGCGCGTCCCCATGTCGGGCACGGCAGGGCGGCGGTCTCCTTCGACGTGATCAGACGTCACCTCACCTGGCGGGGCTACGAGGTCACGTATGTCCAGAACATCACAGACGTCGAGGACAAGATCATCGCCAGCGCCGCCGCCGAGGGTGTTGCCCCAGCAGAGCTTGCCGCCCGCTACGCCGGAGTCTTTGCAGACGCCTACCGCCGGCTTGGCGTCGGTGCTCCGGACATCGAGCCCCGCGCCACCGAACACATCCCCGAGATGATCGAGCTGATCGAGCAGCTCATCGCCAAGGGGCACGCATACGAGGCTGGTGGCGATGTGTACTTCGCCGTTCGCAGCTTTCCCCGCTATGGGGCGCTCTCCGGTCGCGACATCGACGAGCTGCTTGCCGGCGCCAGGGTCGACCCAACCGAGCACAAACGCGACCCGCTCGACTTTGCGGTGTGGAAGACGGCCAAGCCGGGGGAGCCGCGGTGGCCCTCTCCGTGGGGACCGGGTCGTCCCGGCTGGCACATCGAGTGCTCGGCGATGGCCCGTAAGTACCTTGGGCCGGCGTTCGACATCCACGCCGGCGGCGCCGACCTCATCTTCCCGCACCACGAGAACGAGATCGCTCAGACGGAGGCTGCCTTCGACACCCCCTTCTGCCGCTACTGGCTGCACAACGGGCTGGTCAACCTGAAGGGTGAGAAGATGGCCAAGTCGACCGGTCATGTCGTCGACCTGATCGAGGCGCTCGATCGGTACCCGCCGCAAGCGATCCGGTTGTTCTACCTGCGCACCCACTACCGCAGGCCGCTCGAGTTCAGCGACGAGGCGATGGCCGATGCCATCGGCTCGCTCGACCGGCTGTGGGCGTTCCGCCGTCGCATCGAAGGGTCGCCGACGGAGCCGGCGGACCCGGCGACGCTGGAGGACTTCGCCACGGCGATGAGCGACGACTTCGATACGGCGGGTGCTTTGGCCGTGGTGTTCGATACCGTCCGTGAGGCCAACCGCCGGCTCGACGCAGGCGAGAGCGCCGGCCCGCTGGTCGCCGCCTTCGACACGATCGTCGCCATCCTCGGTCTTGCCGAGGAGGTGGCCGGCCTCGATGATCTGGTGGAGTCGCTCGCCGTTCTGGCGGGGCGCTTCGAGGTCGACGCCACCGCCCCGCACGCCGTGGTGGATGCGCTCGTCCAACGACGAACCTCGGCCAGGGAGGCGAAGGAGTGGGCGACGGCGGACACCATCAGGGATGAGCTCGCCGCCGTCGGCATCGTGATTGAAGACGTCCGCGATGGCTCGCGCTGGCATCGGCGATAGGGTCGAGGGCTTCCACGCCGTCGCCGCCGCCCAGGCCGCCGGTCGGGTCCAAACGCTGACCATCGAGCGGCTGCGGCTCCGGCACGACGCCTATGCCGCTTTGGTGGCTGCGGCGGAGACACAGGGAACCTCCGTCAGCGTAGTCGAGGACGTTCGCCCCCTTGCCGCCACCGATGCGCCCCAAGGCGTCGTGGCCACCTGCACCCCCATAGCGGTGCGGACCCTCGACGATGTCATCCACCTCGCCACCCCGACGGCGTTGCTGCTCGTCGACCATGTCAACGACCCCCGCAACCTGGGGGCGATCGCCCGCTCGGCGCTCGCCGCCGGCGTGCCGGCTCTTGCGGTGCCCCGTCGCCGCTCGGCGCCGCTCGGCGCCACCGCATTCAAGGCGGCGGCGGGCGCGTTCGAGCAGGTTGCCGTTGCCCAGGTGGGTTCGGTCGCCGATGCGGTGCGAGAGCTGAGGCAAGCCGGCGTGTGGACAGTCGGTCTCGACGCCGCCGCCGAGCGTTCCCTGTTCGGTCTCGACCTGCTCGCAGAGCCGGTGGCCGTCGTCCTCGGAGCCGAGGGTCAGGGTCTCTCGCGTCTTGTGGCGGAGCGGGTGGACCAGCTGGCCAGGATCCCGATGCGGGGGCCCGCCGAGAGCCTCAACGTGTCGGTAGCGGCCGGTCTCGCCGTGTTCGAGCTGGCCAGGGTGCGTCGCCTCGTCGAGTGACTCACCCGGCTGCACGCGGGAGCCGCACCTCGAAGCGGGCGCCGCCTTGCGCCGCGTCCGTGACCCTCACCGTGCCGCCGTGCGCAGCGGTGACGGCATGCACCAGCGCTAGCCCCAGCCCCGAGCCGCCCTCGTCGCGCGCCCTGGCCTCCTCCAACCGCACGAAGCGCTCGAAGATGACGGTGCGGTCCTGCTCCGGCACCCCCGGCCCATCGTCCTCGACGGCGAGGACCGCAGCGTCGCCATCGATGGAGAGCGACACCCCCACCCTGTCGACGCCGTGGCGGGCAGCGTTGTCGACGAGGTTGCGGACAAGTCGCATGAGCTGACGGCGATCGCCCGTCACCCGCACCGCCTCCACCTCTGAGACGTCGACAGTCACGGGATGTGGTCTGGCCGCCTCCTCGAAGACGATGTCATCCAGGTCGACGTCCCCGTGGCGCACCGGCTGCCCCTCGTCGAGACGGGTGAGCAGGAGCAGGTCGTCGACGAGGGCGCCCAGTCGCTCCTGTTCACGGAGAACCACCTTGGATGTCTCCACCCAGTCGGTGTCGCTGTCGCCGGCCAGTGCGACCTCGAGCTTCACCCTGCTGGTGGCCACCGGGTTGCGCAGCTCGTGCGACGCATCGGAGACGAACTGGCGCTGGCGTCTGCGGCTCTCCGACAACCGGTCGAGCATCCGGTTCATGGTGCGGGCAAGCTGGGCCACCTCGTCTCGGGTCGTCGGCACCGGCACCCGCTCATCCAGGTTGCCGTCGGTTATCCGTTCGACCCGACCGGTGATGTCGGCGACGGGACGGAAGGCTCGGCCGGTCACAAACCAGGTCATGGCCCCTACGCCGGCGACGAGGACGGGGATCACCACGAGGAGGATGTCGCCGAACGCGTTGACCCCGGCTCGTGCCGGCTCGAGCGACGACGATGCGGCAAGCGTGTACGTCCCATGACCGACCACGACAGGGAGGCTCACGGTGACGACATCGCCGCCCACCTCCGCGATCAGGCCCGGTGGTGGGGGGCGACCGGCCAGCAGTTCGCCAAGCGAGCCAGGGTCGGCAACGATGACCCCGGCGCCGAACATCTCGGGAGGCGTCGACCCAACAACGGCGCCGCGGTCGTCGATGAGCGTGAAGCTGGTTCCGTCGACACCAACGGGCAGCATCACGCCACCGAGGACCTCGTCGAGCGCCTGCAGGTCGACGGCCAGTCGCTCGAGCTGGGTGCGGTCCTGCGTCTCGATGGCGTTGACCAACGCCGCCTCGGCCCTGTCGAGCAGGAACCAGGCCCCCAGCGCCATCACGATGGCGAACAGGGCGGTTACGGCCAGGGTGATCCGGCCACGGACAGACACAAACCAGGCGGTCATCGTCCTCATGCCACCACCCGGTAGCCGACACCCCGCACCGTCTGGACGGTGTCTGTGCCAAATGGGCGATCGACCTTCTTGCGGAGATACCCGATGTACACCTCGACGATGTTGGCGTTGCCGGGGAACTCGAGCCCCCACACCCGATCGATCAGCTCCTGCTTGGTGAACACCCGTCCCGGCTGTGTGGCCAGAGCCTCGAGAAGCACGAACTCGCGCGGCGTCAGATGGATGTCGGTCGACCCCCTGCGGCACTCCCGCGACGACGGGTCGACCTCCAGGTCGCCGACCACGAGCACGGGCGGTCTCACCACCGCTCCGCGCCGGATGAGGGCTCGCAATCGGGCGAGCAGCACGACGAAGGAGAACGGCTTCGTCAGGTAGTCGTCTGCGCCGGTGTCGAGACCCTCGGCCTCGTCGTACTCCCCGTCCTTTGCGGTGAGCATGAGGACAGGCGTCCACACGTCCTCGTCACGCAGCGTCCTGCACACGCGGTACCCGTTCATCCCAGGCAGCAGGATGTCGAGCATGATGGCGTCGAACTGGCCCTCCCTGGCCCGCCACAGCCCCTCCTCGCCGTCGTGGGCCACTTCGACGTCGTAGCCCTCGGCGATCAGACCGTGTGCGACGGCGGTCGCCAGATCCACCTCGTCTTCCACAACGAGCACTCGCATCGTGGTCAGTATGGCCCCGTTCACCTGAGACGACGCTGAGAGCCTGAGAGCGTCCTCAGCGTATCTCAGCGGGCTCACAGCGGTTTCGAGGCATCCTGGGGCCAGCTAGCCCGAAACAACCGCGGCCACCGTTGACCGCCTGAGGAGAGATGATGCCGACACGCCGTTTCCACCGCCTGGCCCTTTCGTGGGCCATGTTTCTTGCCCTCGGCGCCTGTGGCGGCGCCGCAGCCGACACCGCAGCGCCGACCCTTGCCAGCCTCGAGGAGACCTCATCGGATGCGGCGGCGGCCGCCACGACCACAGCACCCATCGATCCCGAAGTCGCCTTTCAGGAGTTCGCCGCCTGCATGCGGGAGCACGGCATCGATGTGCCTGACCCGGAAGATGGAGAGGGCGGCTTCGTGATCGGAGGTGCCGTGCCGGGGGACGGCGGGAGCGTAGGTGAGGCGCTTGGCCCCGACGCCGAGGCGTTCGACGAGGCGAACAAGGCGTGTGGCACGATCCTCGAAGATGCGTTTGGAGAGTTCGAGCTCACCCCTGAGACGGAGGCGGAGGGCCGCGACCAGCAGCTCGCCTTTGCCCAGTGCATGCGCGACAACGGTGTCGAGGACTGGCCAGACCCCAGCGGCGACGGCCCGATCGCCATCGAGCTTGGACCCGACGTTGACCCCGAGACCCTCAACACCGCAACGGATACGTGCGCCGGGCAGGTCTTTGGCGATGACGGTCCGCGCTTCGGGGTCGGCCGCGGTCCGGGCGTCGACAACAACGTGGATGCGACGCCATGAGTGCCGTTCCCCGGCTCGCCGTCGCCGCTGTCGCCGTGGCGGCGCTGATCGCCGGCGCCGTGTGGATGTCGCGCCCCGGTGAGCCTGCCGCCATTGCCACGGCCACCACGGAAGCGACCGAGACGGCCACGGAGACCGTCGCTCGACGGACGCTGCAACACGCCGAAGAGTTCGAAGGATCGTTGGGGTACGGCGACAGCTTCACCCTCCCCGGTCAGGTCTCGGGAACGGTCACCTGGGTACCCGAGGAGGGAGCCGTGCTCGAGCCTGGCGACGTGCTCTACAGGATCGACGAGCTTCCAACGTACTGGGCCTACGGCGATGTGCCCATGTATCGGGGTCTGGGGAGCGGGTCAGAAGGCGGTGACGTCGAGCAACTGCAGCGATACCTCCAAGCCGAGGGGTACCTGGAGGACGACGTTGCGATCGACGGCGAGTACGGCGCGGTGACCCGAGCCGCCGTCGAGGCATGGCAGGAGGATCACGGTCTCGACGACACCGGGCGTATCGACGCCTCCCAGCTTCTCTTCCTGCCCTACCAGGCGATCAGGGTCGCCACCACTCCACGGGTCGGTGAGTCCGCCACCGGAGGCGTTCTCGAGGTCACGCTGTCCGATTTGTTTGTGACGCTCGACGTGAGCGCCCGCAGTCGTGCCGCCTTCGAGGACGACCCGGCCATCGAGGTCGAGATGGCAGACGGCACTCGATATGGGGCGACGGTCGAGTCGATCACCGCTAAGCAGTCACAAGACGCTCTCGGGGAGCAGCAGTACCGGGTGCGTCTCGCCCTCTCCACCGGGCCAAGCCAGGAGCCGGGAGAGGTGACCGTTGAGGTCATCGACCTCCTCGCCGAGGGTGCGCTCGCCGTGCCGGTGCAGGCCCTTGTCGCACTCGTCGAAGGCGGCTACGCCGTCGAGGTGGTCCAGGCGGACGGCGCCACCGAGCTCCGAGCCGTCGAGGTCGGCGAGTTCGCCGACGGGTGGGTTGCAGTCACCGGTGACATCGCCGAGGGTGACAGGGTGGTGGTCCCCGAATGAGCCCCGTCCTCGAACTGTGCGACGTCGTCAAGGAGTACTCCGGCAACCCGCCGGTGCGAGCCCTCGACGGCGTGACGATGACCGTGGGCGCCGGCGACCTTGTCGGGATCGTCGGTGCGTCCGGTTCCGGCAAGTCCACTTTGCTCAACGTTGTCGGCACCCTGGCGCGGCCCACCTCGGGCACCGTTCGGTTGGAGGGTCACGACATGACCAGGCAGCCGGATCGGGCGCTTTCCGGGATCCGAGCCGGGCGCATCGGCTTCGTGTTCCAGCAGTCCCACCTGCTCCAAGGGCTGTCCGCCGTCGACAACGTCGCCACCGGTCTTCTCTACCGAGGTGTCGGTCTGCGGCGCAGACGGCAAGCGGCAGCAGAGGTGCTCGCCAGGGTCGGTCTCGACCACCGGCTCCGGCATCGGTCCGACCAGCTCTCCGGCGGCGAGCGCCAGCGGGTTGCGTTGGCCAGGGCGCTCGTTGGTGAGCCGGCCATCGTGCTGGCGGACGAGCCAACCGGGAACCTGGACTCGCACACCAGCCGTGAGATCGTTGAGCTCCTGCTCAGCCTCAACCAGCAGGGCGCAACCATCGTCATCATCACCCACGACATCGAGGTTGCCCGCCACCTTCCCCGCAGGATCGAGCTGAGGGACGGGCGCATCGTCGCCAACGACGAACCGCCGCAGGTGACGAGGGGGCCGGCATGACCGCTATCCGTCAGATGCGAAGCAGACTCCGTGGCGCCGACCTCGTCCGCAGCGGCGCCCACGGTCTGCGGACCCGGCCGACCCGCGCCATCCTGACCGCCCTCGGCATCGCCATCGGGATCGCGGCCATGATCGGTGTGCTCGGGATCTCGGCCTCCTCGAAGGCGGACCTTCTCCGCCAGATCGACGGGCTTGGCACCAACCTGCTTGCGGTGCAGGCGGGCCGGTCCATCTTTGGTGAGGCGACCACGCTCCCCGAGGCGGCATCTGCGATGATCCGCCGCATCGCACCGGTCGAGCAGGCGGCCGGGGTCGCCACTGTCGATGTGTCGGTGCGCCGCACCGACCTCATCCCGGTCACGGAGACGGGTGGCATCAGCGTGCTCGCTGCGGAACCAGGGCTGCTCGACACCCTTCGCGGCACAATGGCGAGCGGCCGTTTCATCGACGACGCCTCGGCTCGGCTGCCTGTCATCGTGCTCGGCGCCGTTTCGGCGCAGCGTCTGGGCATCACCGACCTCGCACCCGGTCTGATGGTGTTCCTCGACGGACACTGGTTCACCGTCGGCGGCATTCTCGACCCGCTGCCACTGAATCCCGACCTCGACCGGGCGGCGTTTGTCGGCTTCCCGGTCGCCGATGAGCTCTTCGACACAGCGTCCATCGCCTCGACCATCTACGTGCGGACCCACCCCGACTTGGTCGAAGGGGTCCGCAGCATCCTCGGCCGAACCGCCAACCCGGAGGACCCCAACGAGGTGACCGTGTCGCGGCCGTCTGACGCCCTAGAAGCCAAGGCTGCGGTCGATGAGAACCTCACCAGGTTGCTGCTGGGTCTCGGTGCGGTCGCCCTTGTCGTCGGTGGGGTCGGGATCGCCAACGTCATGGTGATCTCCGTGCTGGAGCGGCGCCCTGAGATCGGGCTGCGCAGGGCGCTTGGCGCCAAACGGAGCCACATCGCCGTCCAGTTCGTCGCAGAGAGCGTCCTTCTCTCCGCCTGTGGCGGCATAGCCGGCATTGCCCTCGGCGCCGCCATCACCACGACGTACGCTGCCCGGCAGCGGTGGCTCGTCGACATCCCGGTTGAGGCGCTCGGCGCCGGGATCGCCGTTGCCCTCGTCGTCGGTGCCGTCGCCGGGCTGTATCCGGCGGTGCGTGCGGCCCGGATGGATCCCGCCCAAGCCGTCCATCCAACCGGGTGAACCCGAGGCGCATGCGGCGCTGGATAGAGTGAGTGATCTTGCTGGCGTAGCTCAGTTGGCCAGAGCAGCTGATTTGTAATCAGCAGGTCGTGGGTTCGAGTCCCACCGCCAGCTCGAGACACACTGGTCGTGTGGGGGTCACGGTCGTGGCATGGATGGCCATTCGGCACTTGACCTGCGCACGGCAACGGCGTAGAAGGAGGTAGCCGGCCGAACCGACGGGATCGGAGGTTTGCCATGTCAAGGCACCCCAACTCCGCCCACGATCCGCTTCTCGATACCGCCCGGGAGGCGGCGGAGGGCGTCGAGGTCTTCTCTGAGCCCACTGCCGTGGGGTTGACCGCCGTCCGCAAGGCGGAGGACGCTCAGGGCGTCCGGACGTTTGCCAACCCAGACGGGCTGCTCTCGTTGCCGGCCGCCGAGGAGGCCGAGCCAGGCCACGAGAGCCTCACCGGCGTGCAGGCCGGTCTCGACAGCGAGGGCGACGACTACCGCATGGTCGAGGACGACTGGCGGACCTGAACCCAGGTCCTCTGGCCGGGCGGCGGGTCGTGTCCGGGCGGCGGGTCGTGTCCGGGCGCCCCGCTCCGCCAGGTTGCGAAATCCGCGTTCTTGTCGCACCCCTTCGATACGCTGGCCGCATGTTGAGCGAGAGAGACCGCACGGTGCTCGACTTCGAAGGGTCGTGGTGGCACTACCCCGGTCCCAAGGATCGGGCCATCACCGACTACCTCGGGATGAGCGCCACGCGGTACTACCAGGCGTTGCGCCGGCTGATCGACAGCGACGAGGCCGCCCGCTACGCCCCGATGACGGTGCACCGGCTCCGTAGGATCCGACGGGAGCGTCGGGGTATGCTCGCCGAGCGAGTCACCCAAGGCGACTCGCTTGGCTGACACTGCCGGGGGCTGAGCACTGCCCTGGGCTGACACTGCCGGGGGCTGAGCGCTTCCCTGGGCTGACGCTGCCCTGGGCTGACGCTTCCCTGGGCTGACGCTGCCGGCCGGACTCGGCCCACTCGCCACGGGCCGCCGGCGCGCCCGCCCCGGCTAACGTCGGCAGCACGGGAGGCGATGACCGATGGCGGAGCGACCGCCGCAGCTGAGTGAGATACTGACCAAGGCCGGCATCGCTGCCTGGAGCATCGTCGGCATGGTTGCGCTGTCCTGGGTGGTCCTCGAAGTCCTGGGGCGCATGGAAGCACTCCTGGCCCCGGTCACCCTCGCCGTTGCGCTCATCTACGTGCTCAACCCGGTCGTCAACCGGGTGTCGCTGCGCGGTCGCCATCGTCTCGTCGGCTCCGTTATCGCCTTCGCTCTCCTCCTCGGGCTCGTCGTCCTGCTCGGCTTCCTCGTGTCCCCGGCCGTCCGCACCCAGGCCACCGGTTTCACAGGCGACTTCCCGTCGATCTACGAGGATGCGGTCGTCCAGGTCGAGGACCTTGCCGAGACGATTGGCTTTTCGGTAGACCTGTGGTCGTACGAGAAGATCCAAGGCTTTGTCAACGACCCCGACAACCGGGACCAGTTCATCGCTGCGGCGTGGGATCGTCTCGGTGCGGTCACCACCGGTCTGCTCGAAGCGATCCTCGTGTTCTTCGTTGCGCCGGTCGTGGCCTTCTACACGCTGATCGATCTGCCCAGGATCCGACGGGAGGCGGTGGAGCTGATCCCCGAGATGCACAGGGCTGAGGTTGTGTACGTGGCCAGGGAGCTCGGCGTCGCCGTCGGCGGCTTCCTGCGGGGTCAGCTGTTCGTCGCCCTCATCGTCGGTTCCCTCACCAGCTTCGGGTTCTGGCTGATCGGGCTCGACTTCTGGCTCATCATCGGGATGATCGCGGGGCTGCTCAACATCATCCCATTTGTCGGTCCGTGGGTGGGCGGCACCCTCGGCGTGATGGTCGGGCTCGTCACCGGCTCGGCCACAACGGCGCTGTGGGCACTCGTGGTCGCCGCCGGTGTCCAGCAACTCGACAACCACATCATCAGCCCGACGGTGATGCGGGCAACCGTCAGGCTCCATCCGGCCGTCGTCATCCTCGTGCTGATCCTCGGTGGGGCGCTCGGTGGGTTGTGGGGTGTTCTGCTTGCGGTACCGACGGCGGCGTCGGTGAAGATCGTGCTTGGTCACCTGTGGCGCACACGGGTGCTTGGTCAGTCATGGGACGAAGCGGCGCAGGCGCTCGTCGAGGTCGAAGCGCTCCCTAGCCGGTTGCACACGCTGCGGGAGCGGCGACGCCCCGCGGCTGAGACCGATCACGACCCGGTTGGGGCGGTAGCGGCCGACCCACCACCGACCGAACCTTGAGCCCCCGGGTCTGAACCCCGCTCGACCGAACCAATGGTGGGCTCAGTCGGCGGTGTCTGCCGGTGGCACGTCGGCGCTCGCCGGTTGGTGGAGCACTTCGGCGGTCGCCGATTGGTCGAACACCGCAACGGGTGCCGGTGGCGGCTCGACCGCCTCGATGGCAGTGACCGATTCCCGGCGGCGACGTTGTGACCACACCGCCGCTCCGCCGATCACGAATACGGCGGCGACGACGGCGAGGATCAAGCCGATCGACGGACCCCCGCCCCCGGCCCGTGTCGTCGCCTGGATGTCCAACGTCCCACCGAACACCGGGATGCTCCACTTGAGACGGCCATCGGGCAACACCTCGTCGGCGTTGCTGGTGACGAGTTGGCCCGGCAGATCGACGATGAGGCTGGCCGAGAGGACGTCACCACCGAGACTCCCCAGTGCATCGCCACCCAGCCCCTCGAGGGTCTCGGTCGAGTCGGGCGCCTCGATCCGCGCCTTGAGCTCGGCGCCACCGTCGGCAACGACGAGCTCGAGGTCGGCAAACGTCGCGTCTGCGCCGAAGAGCTGGGCTCTCTGCGTGAGATCCTCGGTATCGGTGAAGGTCTCCTCGAGCGAGTAGAACGTCATGTCACCCTCGCGGCGGGTCGTGACGTCGTCTCCCTGCGGCGCCAGGTCGAAGAGATCCTCGACCCCTCCGCCGGCCTCCTCCATAAGTCCGAGGAGCTCGTCGTCGAGCCCCATCTCGGCGGTCACCGTTCCCGAGCCGTCCTCGGCGACGTCCAGCAGGAGATTGGCCTCGGCGCGGCACGCCGTCGTGAGCATCATGACGGCTGCGGCAGCCAGCACGGTCCTTCGCATCGGGTGGCCTCCACCGTCCGGGCTCCCAACTCTAGGGTGCGCATGCGTAACCTGGTTTGGTGGATACGGTGAGCCGTGGACAGCACGCTCGGCGTGTGGCCGACGCGTTCCTTGCTGCCTATCCGGATTACGTGAGGAGCCGATTGGCCCGACTCGGTGTGGAAGGGTCGGTCATCGAGGCGGCGATCACCCGGGGTCACAAGGCGATGGGCGAGGCGTTCACCGAGTGGGTGGGGCAGGAGCCGACGCTACGGAGGGCCTCACCGCTCGAGCTGTTCCGAGAGGCCCTGGCTCTGCCTACCGAGGTCGCCGTTGCCGCAGGTGCGAAGCCGGTGCTGCGTGATGCGTTCCAGATGCAGGCCCTCCCTGCCGACGTGCTCGACTTGGCGCCCGCCACATCCCGCGATCTCGGTGAGGAGGCGTGGGCGGCCCACGTCGCCTGGGGTCTGGCCCGAGCCGACGAGATTGCCGGGGCGGCGCCCCAGGCGGCGACCCGAAGAGTGGCGGGGGTCCACATCGCCCTCGTCGCCTCCAACCTGATGGACCGCACCCGCATCGCGGAGGCGGCTGCCGCCGCCGGCTGCGAGCTGGTGATGTGGCGCAATCCGGGCGCCATCGCCTCTGGTCTCACCCAGGCGCCACCGGCCGTCGCCTTTGTCGATCTGACACACCCCGCCGCCGCCGAGGCGATCGGTCGTCTGGTCGCCGCCGGGGTGCGCACCGTCGCATACGGTCCGCACGTCGACGACGTGGCGATGGCGGCCGCCGGCGCCTTGGGGGCCGACGAGGTGCTGCCACGCTCGCGCTTCTTCGCCCGTCTCCCCAGTCTTTTCCCGCAGGCGGTGTGAGTCACGCAGGCTCGAGCGCCGGCCTCTCCGTCACCACCAGGCTGCGTTGGGTGTTGACCGCCACCAGCCCGACCAGCACAAGCGCGACGCCAGCCGCTTGGATCGTCGAGAGCGTCTCACCGAGAATCAGCCAACCCCAGACCACGGCCAACATCGGTTGGGCGAGGATGATCATCGACACGCTGAGTGCCGGGAGGCGGGGGAGGGCGAAGGCGAGCAGCGTCCACCCGGCGACCTGGCACAGCACGGCGAGCGCAACCAGCCAGCCGTGAGCCGGCCAGGTGGGGACGAGCACGAGTTCGCCGGTCAGCACCCCGATGAGTGCTGACGCGCCGACCATGCCTGCGGTGGCGTCTAACAGCGTTGCGGCGGCCGGAGCCGCTGCCGCTGGGTTGCTTGCCTGAAGTCCGAGCATGAAACCGGCGTACGACAGACCGGCGAGGATCCCGAAGACCGTGCCGCTCACCGGCTGCGCCCCAAAGGCGTCCCAGCGACCAAGCCCCGAGATGAGGGCCACCCCGGTGAAGATGACGGTGCCAAACAGCAGGGTGCGGCGTGTGGGGAGCTGCCGGTAGAGCAGCCAGCCGAGCAATCCGACAAACACCACCTGGGTGTGGACGGCGACGGTGGCCAGCCCAGCGCCCAGGCGGGCGATTGAGTTGTGCCACAGGAAGAGGTCGACGCCGAGCATGGTGCCTGCGGCGAGCGCTCCTGCCCTGACCTGGGTCGGGCGCCGGTCGCGGGCCACCACGAAACGCCGGAGCACAAGTAGGAGCGGGAGCGCATAGGCGCCACGCCAGAACGCAGCGGTCGATGGGGTGACTTCGGCGAGCGCAACGAAGATCGCCGAGAACGAGATGCAAACCGTGCCGGCGGCAGCCGCCCAACTGGCCTGAGAGTGGCGCATCGAGCGAGGTTACCCGGTAGGCCGGTGGCGCACCGCCGCACCATCGGTGCCCCCGGCAGGATTCGAACCTGCGGCCTACTGCTTAGGAGGCAGTCGCTCTATCCCCTGAGCTACGAGGGCGGGACGTCGCCAGGACGCAGCGCCCAAGCGTAGGGGATCGGGAGCGCTCGACCCTCGTCTCCATCCAGCGACGGCCAAGCTCAGCGGCTGCCCGTCGACTCGAGCTGGAGCAGGTCGACGTCGCCAAGGGGCGAACCCTCCCGGCAATGGCCGTGCACCGCCGGCTGTCTGAGGCGACAGTCAGCGCGTGCCGGGATCGTGCCAGACGGCCGAGGGTTGACCATCGGGTGTCGTCCTCGCCGGTATGGGGTGTCGCTCCCGCTGCCCTGGGGGGTTCCCCATGGGTGTGGGTGCGGGGGCGCGGTAGCGCCCCCGCCGTGGTTGTGTGGGCGCCGTGGCGCCCCCCGCCGTGGGTCAGGCCTTGGCGGCCGAATCCGGCATGCGGTGCGCGTTGTCGGCGTCGCGGCGTCTCTCGCCACGGCCGAGCAAGGTCAACACGCCGAGCAAGGCCACCAACACCCCTGCGATCAGCTGCATCCAGGCGATCGGAGTGAGCGTCGTCGACTTGACCGTGTCGTAGTTGTCCAGCTGGGCGGAGAACGTCCCGACAAACGCCTGGAACCGTCCCATCGTGTCAGGCATCGTCTGCAGGGCCGCCGCCGTTGCCGGGAAGTTCTCCCCGATGAACCCGGTCACCTGCTCCGCCGTCATCCCGAGCTGCTGGGCAAGGGCGGGCACCATCTTCTCCTGTATCTCCGCACCCATCGCCCCAACCACCGAGAGCGCACCCTCCGAGTTGGCGATGAGCTCCTGGGTGTACACCGGCTTCAGGGCGTCATTGAGGTCGTCGGCCGCACCCGACTTGCCAACAAGCGAGTACACCAGGGTCCCCGCGACCACGACGATGCCGAGGGCGACGGCGAGCATGGCGCCGATACCGGGCCGCACCAACATCACCAGCCCGACGAGCACGGCGAGCGCACCGATGCCGGCGATCGCCCACGGGACGGTCGTCACCGGCAGTGAGCCGTTCGGGATCGCATCCGCATCCGCAAAGTTGTCCTGTTGCGATTCGATCAGATCGACGACACCGGTGAACTGGGTGGCGATGTCAGGCAGGGCGCCAACGCCGGCGGCGACGGCGGGGAACTGCTGCCCGACGAAGTCGCTGAAGGCCGCGGCGTCCATGCCAAGCGCACCGGCCAGCGTTGGCACCACCGCTGTCCCGAACTCTTCGCTCACCGCGCTCAATCCGGCGATGTCCGTCCTGGCCTGGGTCACTGCCGCATCGGTCATCACGGTGTCGCGGAAGCCGTCGGTGAGGTCCTCGAACGCCGGCGCAACCGTGAACAGGTTCGCGGCAATGGGGACAACGATCAGAACGATACCGACGATCACGACCCCGACGGCTGCGAGGCGCTTCTTCATGGTCCATCACTCCTTGGGCTATCGCGCGGCACCCAACTTGGTGGTGGAACCGGGTCCACCACGATCCCGGTCGGGTTGTGTCCTTCCAGGGTAGGATTTGAGCACATCATGGGTCGTGTCTAGGGGATTCCGTCCCATGGCCGCCGCCAGATTCACCGTGTGTCCTCGTCACGGCGGCGTCTGTGGGTGTGCTCGGAACATGCCCATTGACGCTGGACCAGGGCAACGTACACTCGATTGTGCCGCCTGCGCCGTCAGCACCTTCTACCCCACAGTGCGCCTCGGTCGGTGACGGAAGCCACGGCGCCGACCCCGGCAACCTGGCACAGGACCCGGAAACGTTGTTGGGCAAGATGCTGCGCATCGACGTTGAAACGGGCAACCCCGCCACGTATACCGTTCCTCCCACCAACCCCTTTGTCGGCATCCCCGGTCATCGCGAGGAGATCTGGGCGTTGGGCCTGCGCGAGCCGTGGCGCTTCTGGTTTGACCGCCTGACCGGAGACATCTACATCGGGGACGTCGGCGAGGACAGCTGGGGACGGCGGCGGCCAGCTTCACGATCTCGCTCTCGCTGGCGCCGGGGCCCGGCCAGGCCGTCTCTGTGACGTACTCCACGAAGAACAGCACGGCCGTGAGCGGAGCCGACTACGTCGCCATCCCTTCGACCAGTGTTGCCTTTGCCGAGGGCGAGAGTGCGAAGGTCGTCTCCGTCACGGTCAACGGCGACGCACTCACGGAAGGCAACGAGACCTTCTTCGTCAACCTGAAGACCCCGACGGGGGCGGTGATCGCAGACACGCGGGCCACCGGGACCATCATCGATGACGAGGGCACCCCCGCGACGCCGCCCCCGTCGGTGTACATCACCGACACCGCGGTCCTGGAAGGGGACATGGGCACGGCGACGGCGGGTTTCACGATCCGGCTGTCGAGCGGCACCATCGTCGACGACGACACCTGACCGCACCGACGCCGCAGGGCCACCTGCCTGCGGCCCGGTCGGGCCGTCAGGCGTTCTCCTGCGAGTCGACCGGTTGCTGCTCGGGGTCGAACCATGCGACATCGTCGAGGCCGGCCGCGGCGATTCCCGCCGGCTCGGCGACGCTGGGAGCGGCCTCCTCGGCCGGTGTCGCACCCGGCTCATCGCCCACACCGATGAGCGAGCGCAGCAGCGCCGTGACCGACCGCCCGGCATCCCACCCGCTCGGCGGGTTGTCGCGCAGCATGTCTGGGACGTGTCGGATCCACCCGACCGCCTGCAGCGTTCCGATCATCACCGCCCCGGTGACGGCGACGATGCCGACGGCGGCGAGCAGCACGACGGCGCGGGGCAGGTTGAGCTCGAAGAAGTCGTGTGACACAGGGCTCACCATCAGCAGGATCAGCAGACCCGCCATCGTTGCGATAAGCCATCGCTTCCACGGGAGGAGCGGCCGGCTGACCATGCCGAGGGCGAACAACCCGATGGCGGTGAGCACGAGAGTGGCAACGGTTCGGGCCTCGGTGAGCTCGACCTCTTCGTGGATGGCCAGCCGGTAGGCGCCGACCGTTGCGACGGCGGCCGCCAGCCCTGTGGGGAGAGCGAACCGGATCACCCGGCTTATGAAACCCGATTGCGCCCGACGTGCCGATGGGGCGAGCGCCAAGAAGAACGCGGGGATGCCGACCGTCACCGTGCCAACCAGCGTGAGGTGGCGGGGGAGAAACGGGAATGGCTGGGCGAGAAGGGTCACGGTGAGGGCGATGGCGATGGCGTAGACCGTCTTGGTCACGAACAGGTTGGCCACCCGCTCGATGTTCGAGATCACCCGCCTTCCTTCGGCGACCACGCCTGGCAGCGTGTCGAACCGGCCGTCGATGAGCACGAGCTGGGCGACGGCGCGGGAGGCGGGGGCGCCGGTCCCGATGGCGATGCCGATGTCGCTGTCCTTGAGGGCGAGCACGTCGTTGACCCCGTCACCGGTCATGGCGACGACGTGGCCTCTGGCCTGCAGCGCCGCCACCATCGCCCGCTTCTGGTGGGGGCTCACCCGGCCGAACACGGTGGCCCGTTCCATCACGTCTGCCAGCTCGTCGGGGTCGTCAGGGAGCGTCCTGGCGTCGATCACCTCATGCGACCCGACGACACCCGCCGCTTGGGCGATGGCGGCGACGGTGCGAGGGTGATCGCCTGAGATGACTTTGGTGGCGACCCCCTGTTCGGCGAAGAACTCCAGTGTCTTGGCGGCGTCTGGGCGGATCCGATCTCCGAGCGCAAGCAGCGCCACCGGGGTGAGCCCACCATCGGGGAGCCGCTCGCCGGTGAGGGGTAGGTCTGTGGTGGCGACGAGGATCACCCGCCGCCCGCCCGACGCCTTTGCCTCGGCGGAGGCCATGAGCTCCGCATTGTCCGCGGCGAGCACGTCTGGAGCGCCGATCACCCAGGTGCCGTGGCCGGCGAAGGTGCATCCGCTCCATTTGCGGTCGGATGAGAAGGCGACGCTCCGCAGCGGCCGCCATCCCGGGTCCGGGTGCGTGGCGGCGATGGCGGTGAGCGTGGCGTTTGGGTCGGCCTCGGCGGCGGCGAGCGCCGCCAGCCCAGGGCCAGGGTCGATCTCGCCAACCGGCACCACCTCGTGCACCACCAACCGGCCCTCGGTGAGCGTGCCTGTCTTGTCGAAGCAGATCGTGTCGATCCTGGCGAGACCCTCGATCGCCGGTAGCTCCTTCACCAGCACGTTGTGGCGCCCAAGCCGCACCACCCCGACCGCAAAGGCAATCGACGTGAGCAGGACCAGCCCTTGCGGGATCATGCCCTCGGCGCCGGCCACGGCTCCTGTCAGCGCCGCGATGAAGCTCTCCTCGGCACGCATCTGGTTCCACACCAGGAGGATGATGATCGGGCCGATCACCCAGCTGAGCCCCTTGATGATCCAATCGACCCCGTCGCGCAGCTCGGATCGGACAAGGGTGAAGCGTTTGGCCTCGACCGCAAGCCGGGATGCGTAGGCGTCGGCGCCCACCGCCGTCGCCCGGTACCGGCCGGAGCCGGCAGCGACGAAGCTCCCAGAGAGACACTGGCCTCCGGGGTTCTTGCGCACCGCATCCGCCTCGCCGGTGAGGAGCGACTCGTCTACCTCGAGACCGGCGGCGTCGATCACGATCCCGTCGACGGCGAGCTGATCGCCTGGCCGCACCTCGATGACGTCGTCGAGGACGATGCCGTGGACCGAGATCTCCTGCGTCTTCCCATCACGCACGACCCTGGCCTTGGGGGCGGTCACCAACTCCAGCTTGTCGAGAGTGCGTTTCGCCCTCAGCTCCTGGATGATGCCGATGGCGGCGTTGGTGACGAGCACGATGCCGAACAGCGCGTCCCGCGGCTCGCGCACCACGAATAACACGATCAACAGCAGGATCGCGAGCAGGATGTTGAAACGTGTCACCAGGTTGTCACGGACGATCTCGGCCGTCGTCCGGCTCGGGCTCTCGGTAGCGGCGTTGACGTGACCCGCTTCGGTGCGCTGACGGACCTCGGCGGCGCTCAGGCCGGAGGGGGAGAGCCCGAGCTGGCGATCGGCCGCTGCCATATAACCGAGCCTACAGGGGGCCCGCTCCCGGCCAGCGCCCACGCTGCGGTGGTCCGAGGCGAGGAGACGGGGGTGGGCTGGCGTCGAGCGAGGTCAACCCGACTTGACGGCGCCGTTGCTCTCGAGCACCCGGGCCATCTGGTCCTTCTTCACCAGCCCGCTCGTCCGCCACCGGGCCGTGACCTTGGCGGTGCGGTCCGGTTCGGGCTGGCGGTCGCCGGAGCGCCGCTTCGCTTGCTTTTTCGGGGCACGGCCCAGCAGCACGAAGGTGGGGGTGGAGCGGACATTGAACACCTGGGCGGCGCCGGCCACCCTGGTGACGTCGACCTTGACGATGTGGGCACTGTCGCCGTACTCGTCAGCCAGCTCGTTGAGGACGCCGTCCATCACCTGGCACGGGCCGCATCCGACCTGGTAGAAGTCGAGCAGAACCGGCTTGCCCGAAGCGATCATCGGCTCGAGCTCGTCGAGCGACACAAGCCTCGTCGGTTTCGTCTTCTTGCTGAACAGACCCATCGGCGTGTGTCTCCTGCTGCGCCCGTCCCGAGCGAACGTCCCGTGGGGCGGGATCATTCCGCCGCGTTCACCACGCCCGGCCCCGATCGAACCGGACCCTGATCGCCACGGGGTACAACGCCGAGAACTCCTCGGGTGTCCAGCCGTTGCGCTCCATCAGCGAGCCGTACTTTGCCACGTACCTTGGGTTGGCCGCCGCCGGCGGCTCGTCGACTGCCACATGCGCGGATCCCTCGAACGTGACGATGTCGCCGCCGTGACCGTTGCCATCGAGATTGAGCGCTACCCGCGGATTGGCGGCGATGTTGCGCAGCCGTGCCGAGTGCGCCGAGTAGACGATGACATCCCCACCGTCAACGAGGAACCACACCGGCGAGCTCTGTGGCTGACCTTCCGGGGTCACCGTTGTCATCCAGATGACGGGCTCGGCGGCAAGACGTTGCCTGGCCAGAGGGCTGGAGTCGAACATGACGGACCAGAGCCTACCTGGCGCTGGCTCAGGCACCCACGAGCACGACGAGTCGCCCGGTTCCCGACGCCATGGCGACCGCCCCCGCCGTCTCGGGCGGGACGGCGACGAGGCCCGGCACCGGTGTGGCAAATGTCCCTGTGGAGCCGGGCTGGGCGACGATGCCCTCGACATCGAGCGGAGGCTCGGTTGCGATGAGCCGCACCGGTGTGCCGACCGCGGCACCGTATGGGAGATCGACAGGCACCGCCCACCAGCCGGCGGGGATGGCGACCGAGTCGGTCACCGCCCCGGCGACGAGAGGCTCCCCCGGGGAGAGGGGGCGGGTGGCGACCCCGGAAGTCTGGCCGGCCTCGCCGAGCAACCCGACGGGTACATCACGCCACTCGATGTCCTCGGGTGTGACCGCTGCCCCCCGGTCGAGCGGCACTGCGACGAAAGGGAAGGGCGTTGTCGCCGCCCCTGCCAGATCGAGGGCGGCCGCCCCGGCGACGAGCGTGGCCGCGGCCAACCACCGCAGATAGGGCGGTCGCTCGAGCCAGAACACGGGTGCACCGTATCCCACCGCGGCGTGGCAGAGAAGCCCTTCGGCAACCTCCCCGACCCTCCCCCCCGAAGGAGGGAGGGTGCCTCACGCAAGCAGGGGGAATGGTGGGGGGACTTGCGATTGGCCAACGGGGAGGGACCGTGCGCAACGCGTCGCAGCTTCGATGGCAGGGCCCGTGCCGAATGCGGCTGACCCAAGGCGGCCGCCGCATGGCCACCCGTACTCTGCGCTGCGAGGTGTCACGCCTACTCCCTCGAGGCTCGCACTCTACGCGCAAGGTGGCCCGCTGTCCACGCAAGCCCGCGAAACGTCGGGATGGGGGCGCTTCGCCGCAACGCTCACGGCGCCGCACGGCCGTCCCCCTACACTTCGTGGACGTGACGGTCCTTGCCCTTGTCCTCGCCTATCTCATCGGAAGCGTCGATTTCGGTGTCATCGTGCCCAGGGCGTCGGGGATCGACATCTACGAACGGGGGAGCGGCAACCCCGGCACCTCCAACGTCTTCCGCACGATGGGGAAGGGCCCTGCGGCGGTGGTGATGGTCGGCGACGCGCTGAAAGGTGTCGCCGCGGCAGCCATCGGGTCGACGCTCGGCGGCGAGACGGTGGGCGTCGCCTGCGGGCTGGTGGCGGTGGTCGGCCACGTGTTCCCGGTGTGGCACCGGTTCCGCGGTGGCCGGGGTGTCGCCACCGCCATCGGCGCCGCCGTGTGGCTTACCCCGCTCGCCGGCCTCCTCCTTGCGGTTGGATGGGGGGCGACCGTTGCCGTCACCAAGACCGCTTCGATCGCCTCGCTCGTGGCGATGGCCCTCTACGTGCCCGCCTACGCCCTCGGTGGTCACCGTGGCGGCGCCCTCATGCTCGCCGCAGCTGCGGCCCTCGTTGTCATCGCCAGACACGGCGGCAACATCAGGCGCATCCTGACCGGGGGCGAGCGCAGGCTCGACACCGCATGAAACCGCTCGAGCAGGCGCAGACCGAGGTTCTCGCCGCCATAAGACCGCTCCCGGTGACGGCGTTGCCGTTGCCGGAGAGCCTCGGTCTCGTGCTCAGCGAGCCCGTTGTCGCAGCCCACGACCTGCCCCCGTTCGCCAACTCGGCGATGGACGGGTATGCGGTCAGGGCCGGCGATGTCACCGCCCCACCCGTCGATCTCGTTGTGCTCGAGGACGTGCCGGCTGGCTCGGTCCCCACCCAGGCAGTAGCCGCCGGCACGGCCATCAAGATCATGACAGGCGCCCCGCTTCCCTCGGGGACCGAGGCGGTGGTCCGTGTCGAGGACACCACACCGGGCGCCGGCACGGTGCGGATCAACGTGGCGGTGGCGGCGGGGATGTCCGTGCGTCCTGCGGGCGGCGATGTCGCCGCCGGGAGCGCCGTGTTCCCAGCGGGTGTTCGCCTCACCCCCGCCCACCTCGGCATGCTGGCGTCGCTTGGCATCGCCCGGCCGCCGGTGCGGCACCGCCCCAGGGTGGCGGTGATGTCAACCGGTGACGAGATCGAGCCACCCGAGACGGTTGTCCTCCGCCCCGGCAAGATCCGCGACAGCAACCGCTTCGTGCTGCGCGGTCTCCTCGAGGAGGTGGGAGCTGTTGTCATCGACCACGGCATCGTGGGCGACGACCCGGCCGCCCTCAACCGTGTACTCGGCGACGCCGCCGCCAACGCCGACGTGGTGCTGACGAGCGGCGGGGTCTCGATGGGCGACTACGACCTGGTCAAACAGGAGCTGGGCAGGCTCGGCACCGTCGAGTTCTGGAAGGTGGCGATGCAGCCGGCCAAGCCGTTTGCGTTCGGCTCACTAGGGGGGACGCCGCTGTTCGGGTTGCCGGGCAACCCGGTCTCGGTGTTTGTCGCTTTCGAGCAGTTCGTCCGCCCCTCCCTCCTCCACATGATGGGGGCAACAGCCCTGTTTCGCCCAAGGGTGCCTGCGGTGATCGACCACGACGTCGCCACCGACCCGGACAAGACGGTCTTTCTCCGCACCGTTGCTGCGGTCGGCGCCGACGGGGTGTGGCGGTGCCGCTCGGCGGGCGGCCAGTCGTCGAACGTGCTGTCGGCGCTCGCCGCCGCCACCGCCTTTGCGGTGGTGCCACGCGGGGTGGGCGACGTGCCGGCGGGAGGCCGGGTCGAGCTCGAGATGTTCCGCTATCCCGAGACACGCAGCTACGAGGAGGTCCTCGGTGGATGATCGCCTGACCCATCTCGACGAGCACGGTGCGGCGCGGATGGTCGACGTCGGGGCTAAGGAGGTGACGGTGCGGATTGCGGTCGCCGAGGCGCACGTCGCCATGTCGCCCAGGGTTCGGGAAGCGCTGTTCGAGGGGCGGCTGCCGAAGGGTGACGCTGCCGCCGTCGTGCGGGTGGCGGCGATCATGGCGGCGAAGCGCACCGCTGAGCTCGTCCCGCTGTGCCACCCGGTCGGCCTCGACGCTGTCGATGTGCGGGTCGAGCCGACTCCTGAGGGCGCCCGCATCGAGGTGACGGTTCGGGTCGAGGCGAAGACCGGTGTCGAGATGGAGGCGATGACAGGGGCGGCGATCGGGGCCGTCGCCCTCTACGACATGATCAAGGGGCTCGACCGGGGGGTGGTCGTCGGTCCCGTGCAGCTGCTCTCCAAGAGCGGCGGTCGCTCAGGGGACTGGGTGCGATGAGAGCGGCGGTGATCACCGTCTCGGATCGGGTGAGCCAGGGCGAGGCGGAGGATCGCTCCGGACCAGCGGTTGCCGCCTTCTTGGAGCGCCTCGGGTTCACCGATGTGACCGTCGATGTCGTGCCGGACGGGGTCGAGTCGGTGGCGACGGCGCTGCGCAGCCGGGTCGGCCAGGTCCCGCTCGTCGTCACAACGGGGGGCACGGGGTTCGCTCCCCGCGACGTCACTCCCGAGGCGACCCGGCTTGTGATCGAACGCGAGGCGCCCGGTCTCGCCGAAGCGATGCGGGCGATCGCGCTCGGCTCCAACCCGTTCGGGATGCTGTCGCGGGGGGTGTGCGGCATCGCAGGGAGCACGCTGATCCTTAACCTCCCCGGCTCGGTGCGGGGGGCAACGGAGTCGCTCGAGGCGATCGCTCCCGCCCTGACCCACGGGTTGGAGTTGCTGAACGCAACCCGATCCGACCACAATGCCGGCTGATCAGCAGTTGGAACGATCCAGAGATCCTTGGTTCAGCGAGTTTGCGACCGTAGCCTGGCGCAAGGCGGAGTAAGGGACCACCACACATGGAAATCTTTGCGTTCATTCTGATCGGGGGTATCTGGGCAGCCTTCCTGCTCCCCTCGGTCGTGGACGGTCGGCGCCAAGCGCCGATGACAAGCATGCGGGGCTTTGCCCGATCGAAGGACCTGCTTGCGTCCGTTGCGGCGTCCGACTTCCGCGCCGCCCGTCAGCGGCGCCGCAACGGTATGCGACGTCGTCGCATCCTGGCCTGGCTTGCCGGTGGGGCGATGCTGTCGCTCACGCTTGCGATCATGCAGGGTTCGTCCATCTGGCTTGCCATCACGCTCGGGTTTGACCTCGCCTTCGCCGGGTACGTCACCCTGCTGCTGCATGCCCAGCAGGCTGCGCCGAGCAGGGCGCCGGTTGTTGCGCTGCATGTCGTCGCGGATCCAGAACCGGCCACCGTCCGCGTCGTAGCCGGCTGACCGGCAGGGTGGACGCCCACGACCTCGACGCCGTCGAGGCTCTTGTCCGCACCGAGCTGGATGCCAAGTTCGAGGCTCGCGAGCTGGCGCTGCGGAACTGTAGGAGCATCATCCGCTCATCGGCCAACGCCATCCGGGCGCTGCACCGATCCGAACCGGAGATCGTCGAGGCGCTGCTAGCCGAGGTGCGGAGCCTCGTCACCGAGACGGCAGCGTCGCTGTCTACTCACCCCGACGTCCACTTCGCCGGGTTCTTCTGGGATGCGGTCAAGGAGTACGCCGAGGCGGAAACCACGCGAGCGCTCTTCGCTGGCGCCCCGCTCCCGCTGCCCGTCGATCTCGGCGTCGACGCCGTCCCCTACCTCAAGGGTCTTGGCGAGGCCGTCGGCGAGCTGCGTCGGCGGCTGCTCGACGAGCTGCGCTCCGGTCTGCTCGATGCCGCAGGGAGCACCTTCAGGCAGATGGAGACGATCATCGATTTCCTCACCTCCCTCGACTACCCGGACGGCATGACCGGGGGGTTGCGTCGCACCACGGATATCGCCCGCTCGTTGATCGAGCGCAGCCGGGCAGATCTCACCCTGACCGTCGTGCAGGAGCGGGTGCGGCGGCGTCTCGACGAGGTGGCGGCCACCGACCCGTGAGGTGCGGCGTGTACAATCACGGCCGCCGGGGGTGTAGCTCAGCTCGGCAGAGCACTTCGTTCGCAACGAAGGGGTCACGGGTTCAAATCCCGTCACCTCCACCGGTCCGGAAGCGAGGCGGGGCGGTACCCTGTCGCCGTCATGCCGGGATGGCGCCTCCTGCTCCTCGCTGTTGTCCTCGTCGCCGCCGGCGGATGCACCGGTGGCGACGACGCGGTGGCGACAACCACCACCTCAACGTCGACCACGATCGGGGTGACGGTGCGCAGCTCGGGGGAGCGGGCGCTGACGGTGGGTCCCGACGTCGATGGCGGGCTCGCCGAACGGCTGGAGGCGCAGCTCGGCGAGCTGGCGACGGTCACGGAGGGGCTGCGCGGGCTTGCCTTCCTGTCCCCGCCGCAGATCGTCCTTCTCGCTGAGGCCGACTTCAACGCCCGCTGGGACGCCCACCGCAACGCTCGGCTCGACCCTGTGGCGCTCGCCGCTGACACCCGTCTCTTCCGGCTGATCGGTCTGCTCACGCCGGCACAGGATCTCCGCACCCTGCTGCGGTCGGCCGCCACTCCGGTGGTTGCCTTCTACGAAGGCGGCGCCGCCGAGATCGTGGTGGCTGCCACCGAGGCCGAGCTCGACGACTTCGACGCCAGCGTTGCGGTGCGCTCCCTGGTCGAGGCGCTCACCGATCAGTACCACCGGCACACCGTGCTGTCCGGGGAGCTCGACGCCGCCGGTCGTCACGACGAGGCGACGGCGTTGCGAGCGCTGGCCATCGCAGATGCGCTCACCACCCAGCTCCGCTACCTGGAGACGCTCCCGGATAGCGCCAGGGTGATCGCTGCCGCCGAGGGCGGCGCCTATGCACCGGCGCCGGCTCCCCTCTTCCTCCAGACCGAGCTCGGCTACCCGACCGATGACGGGCTCGCCTTTGTGGCCGCCGTGCTCGACGAGGGTGGGCTGGCCGGGGTCGATGCGGCCTACGGAGCGGAGCTGTCCACCGAGCTCATCTCCCATCCCGTCCGTTACCTGGCAGGCGAGCGGGCCACCGCCGTCGCCGTCCCGGAGGTCGCACTGGCCGGATACGAGGTCCAGGACAGGGGTTCGCTCGGTGCGCTCGGCCTGCGATCGCTGCTCGGATTGGCCGTTGCGCCTGGTCTGCTCACCCAGACCGTCGACGGGTGGGGGGGCGACGCCTTTGTGACTCTTGCCAGCGCGAGCGACATCGCCTTCGTGTACCTGTTCAGGGGGGACAGGGTCACCGATGCGGTCGAGGTCGCTCAGGGCTTCATCGATCACGCCCAGTTGGTCATGGCCATGGCCGAGCCGCTCGCCGCAGGTGGCGGGGTCGAGCTGATCGGACCTGCCCCCGTCGAGGGCGAGGAAGCGGCGGAGACGGACGAGACAACCCCACCGCCGGACGGTCCCTATGTCTACGTGGACCGCTCCGGTGCCGGGTTGGTGGTGGTCATCGCCGGCGACGCCGAAGCCGGACGGGCACTTGTGAGGCAGCTCGAGACGCCGTGACCGTGTCGCTTCCCGCCGGCGGTTCGATCACCTACGGTCGCGACATGGAACTGCTGGCGCGTCACAGCCACTCGAGCGATCAACGTGAGGATCAGACCCGCCTGGCGGCGGAGACGACTCAACCGCGTCCGGCGTTGGGACGGCGGCCGTGGTTCGCCTTGCTGCGACGGGCGCGAAGCTTGCGACGTTTTGCCTTGGCCATGGCCGGCAGGCTACCAGACGGACGGGGGCGGGGCGCCGCCGTCGTCCTCGCCACCGCCGACGGCTCATGGGTGTCTCCGCCGCTGGCCCTGGCAGCAGGGATGCGGACCAGGCTGGCGGGTCTGCGCCCGTGGAGCGCCGGCTCGGGGTTGCTCATGGCGGGGGGCGCCGCACACGGTTGCGGCATGGTGGAGCCGCTCACCGTCACCGCGCTCGACGCCGCCGGCCATGTCCTCGCTGTTCTCCCGCTGCCGCCACGGCGTCTCGTCCGGGTACCGGGGGCGGCGATGCTTGTCGAGACGGCGGCAACTCACCCGGCGCCACCGCTGGGGGCGGTCCTCGTCGCCCGCCCTATCCTCGGCGGATGGCCGGTCGACTGATCATATGCGCAACACCGATCGGCAACCTCGGCGACGCCAGCCCGCGGCTCGGGGAGGCGCTGGCGCAGGCGGATGTGGTGTTCGCCGAGGACACGAGACGCAGTGCGGTGCTGCTGCGCCACTTCGGGGTGAGCGTTCCCCTCCAATCGTTCTTCGTCGGCAACGAGGAGCAGAGGGTCGCCGAGTTGGAGCGGCGTCTCGGCGACGGGGAGACGGTGGCCCTCGTCACCGACGCCGGTGTCCCAGGGGTGTCCGACCCTGGTGTCGCCGCGGTGCGGACGGCGCAGCGCACGGGGGCGCTCGTCGAGGTGGTGCCGGGACCAAGCGCAGTCACAACCGCGCTTGCCGTGTCCGGTCTCAACGCCGACCGCTTTGTCTTCGACGGGTTCCTGCCGAAGCGGGGGGCGGCCCGGGCGGCGGCGATCGCAGCGCTCGCCGTCGAGACCCGCACCGTCGTGGTGTTCTGCGCCACCCGGCGCATCGGTGAGGACCTGGCTGACCTGGCCGCGGCACTCGGTGGCGAACGGCGGGTGGCGGTCGCCAGGGAGCTCACCAAGCTCCACGAGGAGGTGGCGTGGACGACGCTCGGTGAGGCGGCGGAACGCTGGTCCGCCCAGGAGCCACGCGGCGAGTACACCGTGGTCATCGAGGGAGCGCACCCGGCGGCGCCGAGCCTCAAGACGGCCATCGCCGACGTTGGCGAGGCGATGACGGCGGGCGCATCACGCTCCGAGGCGGTGCGCGATGCGGCGTTGCGCCACGGCGTCAGCCGCCGGGCGCTCTACCAGCGGGTCATCGGCGACGACCGGTCAGCCGGCTGACAGCTCGCCGCGGCAGCGTCCACACACCCCCCGGCTGCGGTACGTGCTCACGTCCTCCGTCGTCCCGCAGAAGACGCACACCGCCTGCAGCTTGCGGATGATGATCGCGTCGCGTTCGACCGAGATGGCGAGCTCGTCTCCCTCGTGGATGTTGAACAACCGCCGCGTCTCGGCGGGTACCACGATTCGTCCAAGGTCGTCGATCTTCCGCACCATTCCAATGTTCACTGGCGCTCCTGCCTGCTATGACGGCGTGCTGCGCCGCCGACCGCCGAGGCTCCTCTGCGGCCGGTGGTCCCTAGAACGCACTCTAGAGCCGATACTCCCCCCGTTGCGTCAAACATCCCGGAGAGCGGCACGATTTGCCAGCGGTTTCGACCCCGGCGGAGCCGGCGGCTGGGCACTGGTACCATCGACCGCTCGCCGTCGTGTCGGAGCCGCCGATGCCCCACGCCAGGAAGATCCTCGTCGCTGTCGCCTGGCCGTACGCCCAGGGTCCGCTCCACCTCGGCCATCTCGCCGGCGCCTACCTGCCTTCAGACATCTTTGCCCGGTACCACAGGGCCAAGGGCAATGACGTGTTGATGGTCTCGGGGTCGGACGTCCATGGCACCCCGATCACGGTCAAGGCGGACGAGGAGGGCATCACCCCGGAGGAGGTGGTCAACCGCTACCACCCCGAGTTCCTGTGGTACTGGGACACCCTTGGGATCGCCTTCGACCTGTTCACCACGACCGGGACGGCGACCCACACCCGGGTGGCGCAGGAGTTCTTCCTCACGCTGCTCGACAACGGCTACCTCTACCGCAAGACGGTCGATCAGTTCTTCGACGAGCAGGAGGGTCGCTTTCTCCCCGACCGCTACATCGAGGGCACCTGTCCGCACTGCGGGTTCGACAGGGCCAGGGGCGACCAGTGCGACAATTGCGGGCGCACGCTCGATCCCATCGATCTGATCGCTCCGCACAGCAAGCTGTCCGGTCTTCCCCCGGTGCTGCGCAACACCGAGCACTACTACTGGCGACTGAGCGCCGTCCAGGAACCGCTGCTCGAGTGGCTGCGCACCCGGCGCGGCTGGCGGCCCCACGTCGTCAACTTCGCCGTTGGGATGGTGGATGAGGGGCTGCACGACCGAGCCTTCACCCGCGATCTCGAGTGGGGCATCCCGCTACCCGTCGACGACCTTGGTCCGGGTAAGTCGATCTACGTGTGGTGGGAAGCGGTGATGGGCTACTTCTCGGCGCCGCAGGAGTGGGCCGAGCGTCGCGGCGACCCAGGGGCGTGGCGGGCTTGGTGGCAGGACCCGGCAGCCGAGTCCTACTACTTCGTCGGCAAGGACAACATCCCGTTCCACGCCGTCTACTGGCCGGCCCTGCTGCTGGGTCACGGCGGTCTCAACCTCCCCACCGACGTCCCGGCCAACCAGTACGTCACCTTCGGCGGGCAGAAGGCGTCGAAGTCGCGAGGCGTCGGCCGCTCGCTGCGCTGGTACCTGGAGCGCATCCAGCCGGATGCACTGCGCTACGCCGTCGCCATCAACCTCCCGGAGACGAACGACACCGACCTTTCCGACGAGCAACTGGTGCGCAGGATCAACGACGAGCTGGTGGCGACGTGGGGCAACCTCGTCAACCGCGTCGTAGCCATGACCCACCGCTACTGCGGCGGTCTGGCCCCGGAGCCCGGGGAGGAGGACGCTGTCGACGCCGCGCTTCGGGGAAGCGTGGCCGCAGGGTTCGACGAGGTTGGCGGGCACATCGAGGCGGTCAGGCTCCGTGCCGGTCTCGGGGCGGCGATGGCTCTGGCGCAGGCGGCCAACGTCTACCTCTCGGAGCGTCAGCCGTGGAAGACGGCGACGACCGACCCGGCTCGCACCGCCACGACGCTTGTGGTGGCGCTCGACACCGTCGCCGGGATCGCCACCATGCTCGCTCCGTACCTGCCCTTCACCTCGGCCGCGGTGGCTGCGGCGCTGGGCGTCGAGGGGGCCGAGCGCCGCTGGGAGCAACCGGTAATCGTCCCGGGTCAACGGCTGGGCGAAGCAGTGCCGTTGTTTGCCAAGCTGGAGCCGCTCGACGAGGAGTGACCGGTTGCCCTGGGTCGACAGCCATTGCCATCTCACCATGGCGGATGCCCCCCTCGGGGATCTGCTGGCCCGCGCCGGCGCCGCCGGCGTCGAGTGGATGATGTGCCCCGGCGTCGATCTCGAGTCGTCGCTTGCCGCCAGGAGGATCGCCCTCGCCCATCCCGACCGGGTGCTGTGGTCCGCAGGGCTCCACCCGCACGATGCGGCGTCGTGGCATTCGCAGTCGGGTCGGCTGGAGGCTCTGGCCGCCGACGCCGACGCCATCGGTGAGTGCGGTCTCGACTTCTACCGCAACCTGTCCCCGCCGGATATCCAACGCGTCGTCTTCCGCACCCACCTCGAGTGGGCCAAGGCGATGGCTAAGCCGGTGATCGTGCATTGCCGGGATGCCTTCGCTGACGTCCACAGCGAGCTGGAGGCTGCCGGGCTGGGGGAGCGCGCCATCCTC
>Ga0114938_1000024_pt1 | contig 119345 bp, 103 predicted proteins | sample AshMeaBigSpring_FD_88675 | JGI IMG/M metagenome (GOLD analysis project Ga0114938, IMG submission 88675) | Groundwater microbial communities from Big Spring, Nevada to study Microbial Dark Matter (Phase II) - Ash Meadows Big Spring | ecosystem: Environmental > Aquatic > Deep subsurface >...
GCACGCCACACCGGCCACGCTCGCGGGCGAGCATGGCAACACCACGCCCAATCGATGGCAGAGCGTGGTTAGCGAGAGGTAAACGGGATCACGCGACGGACCGCAACGCGGCCACGAGAACTGCCCGCCACGGACGTGCGCAAGTCGCCGGCAACTCGGGCACCGACCGGCGTATCGCGGCGGAACGGTCCGGGTCGGGCGTTCCGGCTTGTCCGTGAGCGGCCGCACGTGTATCGCAGGCCATGCCCGGATGGGTGGCCGAGTGGTTTAAGGCACCGGTCTTGAAAACCGGCGTGCCCGCAAGGGCACCGGGGGTTCGAATCCCTCCCCATCCGCCATCCATCTCGTGTCCGCGTCGCCCGATGCCTCACCCCTTGACCGCGAGATGGCGGAACATGTTGCGGCGCGCCTCGTCGTCCATCTCGGTCTTGAACGTGAAGCGGTCCTTGATCTTGAGTGCGCGCTGCGCGGCGGGCCGCGCCTCGATCTCGTCGACCAGGCGCTGCACGTGCGGCAGCTTCTCCCAGGCCTCCTTCGAGAGCACGTAGGGCACCATCCGTGCCCAGCCCCACAGGTCCATGTCGACGATCGTGTAGGTATCGGCGACCATGTAGCGGCGCTTGGCGAGGCGCTCGTTGACGACGGAGTAGTGGCGCATCGCCTCGAAGCTGTAGCGGGTCTGGGCGTAAGAAATCTTCTCCGGCGCGTGGTGCTGGAAGTGCACCGACTGCCCCGAGAACGGCCCGACGCCGGTCGCGACGAACATCAGCCACGACAGCATCTCGCCGCGGTTCTTCGGCGTGTTGGGTGGCAGGAACTTGCCGGTCTTCTCGGCGAGGTAGAGCAGGATGGCGTTGGAATCGAACACCGTCGCATCGCCGTCGACGATCACCGGCACCTTGGCGTTCGGGTTGATCGCGAGGAAGGCCGGCTTGTGCTGGTCGCCCTTGCGGGTGTCGACCGGAATGGCCTCGTAGGCGAGCCCCGCCTCCTCGAGGAAGAGGCCGACCTTGGTCGGGTTCGGGGCGCCGGAGAAATAGAACTTGATCATGACATCGCTCCTGTTGCTCGCGCGACGATAGCCGACCGGCAATCTGCCGTCACGCGCCGGGCTGCGCGCAAGGGATGCGCGCAGAGGCCTTGATCCTCCGGCCGATTTGTGCCGAACTCGATCGCTCGAAGCCTGGAGACGCTGATGATCGCCGACGTACGCCGGGCCATGTCGCCCGCCTCGACGTTGCCCTGCCCGCCGGAGCGGCGGCCATGAGCGACAGGCCGATCCGCGTGATCGACAGCCACACCGAGGGCGAGCCGACGCGCGTCGTGATTGACGGCGGGCCGCAGCTCGGCGCAGGGTCCCTCGCCGAGCGCCGCACCCGTTTCGCCGAGCGCTACGACAGGTTCCGGAGCTTTGTGGTCAACGAGCCGCGCGGCACCGACGCACTGGTCGGCGCGCTGCTCACCGAGCCGGTGGATCGGGATTGCGCGGCCGGCGTGATCTACTTCAACAACGCCGGCTATCTCGGCATGTGCGGTCACGGCACGATCGGCCTCGCGGTGACGCTCGCGCACATGGGCCGGATCGCACCCGGCCGCCACCGGATCGAGACGCCGGTCGGCATCGTCGGCGTGGAGCTCAAAGACCGCAACGAGGTGACGATCGAGAACGTCGCAAGCTACCGCCATCGCGAGGGCGTGACCGTCGACGTGCCGGGCCTCGGCGTGCTCAGCGGCGACGTCGCCTGGGGCGGCAACTGGTTCTTCCTCGTCTACGACACCCCCTTCGATCTCGACCTCGCGCAAGCGCCGGAGCTGACCCGCAAGGCAAGCGCGGTGATGCAGGCGCTTGCCGCCGCGGGCATCACCGGCAAGGACGGTGCGCGCATCGATCATGTCGAGTTCTATGGCCCGCCGCGCACCGCCGGCGCCGACAGCCGCAACTTCGTGCTCTGCCCCGGCGGCGCCTACGACCGCTCGCCGTGCGGCACCGGCACGAGCGCCAAGCTCGCCTGTCTCGCCGCCGCCGGCAAGCTCGCGCCGGGCGAGCCGTGGGTGCAGGAGAGCATCGTCGGCAGCCGCTTCACCGGCCGCTACCGCCGCAACGAAGCGGGGCGCATCATCCCGAGCATCACCGGCCGCGCCTACATCACCGGCAAGTCCACGCTCTACCGCGACCCCGGCGATCCGTTCGCCGACGGGCTCCGCGCAAGCTGACGCGACCACCCGAGGGGCCGCCATGACGCGTTTGCCGGATCGTGCCCGCGTGGTGATCATCGGCGGCGGCGTCGCCGGCTGCTCGGTCGCCTATCACCTCGCCAAGCTCGGCTGGACCGATGTCGTCCTCATCGAGCGCAAGCAGCTGACCGGCGGCACGACTTGGCATGCTGCGGGCCTCATCGGCCAGCTCCGCGCCACTGCCAACATGACCAAGCTCGCCAAGTACAGCCAGGAGCTCTACGGATCGCTCGAGGCAGAGACCGGCGTCGCGACCGGGTTCAAGCGCAACGGCTCGGTGACGCTCGCACTTGGCGACGGCCGCCTGGAGGAGTTGCGGCGCGGCGCCTCCATGGCGCGCGCCTACGGCGTCGAGGTCGAGGAGATCGCGGTCGCCGAGGCGGCGCGGCGCCACCCGCTCGTCGACACGCGCGGCGCGGTCGGAGCGTTCTTCCTGGCCAAGGACGGCCAGGCCGACCCCGCCAACATCGCGCTCGCCATGGCCAGAGGAGCACGCAATCGCGGCGTGAAGATTTTCGAGAACGTGAAGGTGACCGGGATATCGCAGGGGAGGGGCCGTGCCAACGGCGTCGTGACCGATCAGGGGCCCATCGCCGCCGATATCGTCGTCAACTGCGCCGGCATGTGGGGCCGCGAGGTCGGCCGCATGGCGGGCGTCGCGCTGCCGCTGCAGGCGTGCGAGCACTTCTATATCGTCACCGAGGCTAGCGATGAGGTGCCCCGCAACCTGCCGGTGCTGCGCGTGCCGGACGAGTGCGCCTACTACAAGGAGGACGCCGGCAAGATCCTGCTCGGCGCATTCGAGCCGGTGGCGAAGCCCTGGGCGATCGACGGCATTGCGGAGGACTTCTGCTTCGGCCAGCTGCCCGAGGACGTCGACCACTTCGCACCGATCCTCGAGAACGCGACGGCGCGCATGCCGCTGCTCGCACGCCTCGGAATCCACACGTTCTTCAACGGCCCCGAAAGCTTCACCCACGACGACCGCTACCTGCTCGGCGAGGCGCCGGAGCTGCGGAATTTCTTCGTTGCCTGCGGCTTCAACTCGATCGGAATCCAGTCCGCTGGAGGCGCCGGAATGGCGCTCGCGCAGTGGATCGTCGACGGGGCGCCCCCGTTCGACCTCTGGGACGTCGACGTGCGCCGCGTCTTTCCCTACCAGGCGACGCGGACATTCATTGCGGCGCGGGTCACCGAGACCCTCGGCCTGCTCTACGCCGACCACTTCCCGTTCCGCCAGTACGCAACCGCGCGCGGCGTGCGCCACACGCCGTTCTACGAGCAACTGAAAGCGGAGGGCGCCTGCTTCGGCGAGACCGCCGGATGGGAGCGCGCGCACTGGTTCCTGCCGGCGGATGCGAGGGCCCGCGGCGAGGCGGCGGCGTATCGCTACGGCTGGGGACGGCAGAACTGGTTCGCCCATTCCGCCGCGGAGCACCGCGCGGTGCGCACCGGCGTCGGCATGCTCGACATGAGTGCGTTCGGCAAGCTCCGCGTCGATGGCCCCGACGCGGAGGCCGTTCTGCAGCGGATCTCGGCGAACGACGTGGCGGTCGAGCCCGGTCGGATCGTCTACACGCAGTGGCTCAATGCCAGGGGCGGCATCGAGGCCGACCTGACCGTGACGCGCCTCTCGGAGACCTCGTTCCTGGTGGTCACGTCGGCCGCCACAACGGTGCGCGACCTCGCCTGGCTCGAACGTCACATCCCGGATGGGGCGCGCTGCACCGCGCTCGATGTGACGAGCGGGGAGGCCTGCCTTGCGGTCATGGGGCCGAAGGCGCGCGACCTGCTGCAGCCGCTCACCACCGCCGACCTCGCCGACACCGCGTTTGCTTTCGGTACGGCCCGCACGATCGAGGTCGGCATGGCGCTGGTGCGCGCCCACCGCATCACCTACGTCGGCGAGCTCGGCTGGGAGCTTTTTATGCCGACCGAATTCGCGCGCGGCGTGTTCGAGGCGATCATGGGAGCCGGCCGGGCGCACGGCCTGCGCCTCGCCGGCCTGCATGCGATGGATTCACTGCGCATCGAGAAGGCTTACCGCCACTTCGGCCACGACATCGGCGACGAGGATCATGTGCTGGAGGCGGGGCTCGGCTTCGCGGTGAAGGTGGACAAGCCAAGCGGCAGCTTCGGGTCCTTCATCGGCCGCGAGGCCGTGCTCGCCAGGCGCAAGGCCGGCCTCTCGCGCCGCCTCGTGCAGTTCAAGCTCGCCGATCCGGCGCCGCTGCTCTACCACACCGAGCCGATCGTCAGGGACGGCAAGGTCGTGAGCTACCTGACCTCCGGCGCCTTTGGCCACACGCTCGGCGCCGCGATCGGCCTCGGCTACGTGCCGTGCCGGCCCGAAGCTACGGCCGAGGAGGCCATCGCGGGCCGATTCGAGATCGAGGTCGCGGGCGCGCGCGTTGCCGCTGCGGCGAGCCTGACGCCGCTCTACGATCCCAAGGCGCTGCGGATAAAGGCGTGAACCTGGCCAGCACGCTGTCGCATCGGGACCTCTGGTCGGCTATAGAGCGGGCATGACCCAAGCCCAGGCGCTGAAGCCCAACCGCTCGGTCACCGTCGGCCCGGTGACATTCGCCAACGACCGGCCGATCGCGGTGTTCGCCGGCCCCTGCCAGATGGAGAGCCGCGCGCACGCGCTCGAGATGGCGTCGGCGCTCAAGGAGATCTGCGCGGGGCTCGGTGTCGGGCTCGTCTACAAGAGCTCCTACGACAAGGCGAACCGGACCTCGCTCGCGGGCAAGCGCGGCATCGGGCTCGAGGGCGCGATCCCCGTTTTCGCCGAGATCCGCGAGAGGATCGGCGTGCCGGTCGTCACCGACGTGCACGAATGCGAGCAGTGCGCGCGCGTCGCACCGGTGGTGGATGTGCTGCAGATCCCGGCGTTCCTGTGCCGCCAGACGGACCTGCTGATCGCCGCCGCCAAGACCGGCAAGGTCGTCAAGATCAAGAAGGGTCAGTTCCTCGCGCCGTGGGACATGCAGAACGTCGTCGCCAAGGTGACCGGCAGCGGCAACCCGAACGTGCTCGTCACCGAGCGCGGGGCAAGCTTCGGCTACAATACGCTGGTGGTCGACATGCGGGCCCTGCCACAGCTCGCAGAGACCGGCGCGCCGGTGATCTTCGATGCGACACACGCCGTCCAGCAGCCCGGCGGCCAGGGCGCCTCGACCGGCGGCGATCGCAGATTTGTCGCTCCGCTCGCGCGAGCGGCGGTGGCGGTCGGCGTTGCGGGCCTGTTCATCGAGACCCACCAGGACCCCGACCGGGCGCCCTCCGACGGGCCGAACATGGTGCCGCTGGCACAATTCGGCGCACTCCTCGCGGAGCTCATTGCCATCGACCGCTTGCGCAAGCGTGCCGCGCCGGGCTGAAAGCAGCCGGGACGCACCGTTGGCCGATGCGTCCCGAGCCAGCCGAGCAATGCGCTCAGCTCATATCCGCCGCGGAGCGAGCACGGCCGCAGTGGTCATCGCAGGGAGGCGGCCCGGCTCGGCCGCCTTGGCTATTCGGTAGTCGAGGCAGGCCCGGCACAATGCCGCGCCCTTGGTCGTAGAAGCTTGCGCGGCGCAGATCGACACGATCGTCGCGAACAGGCTGAAGGTTGCGAGGTTGGCGAGAGCGAGGACGGTACGCGAGACTTCTTCCATCATGCGGGACCTCTCACGCTGGCGGAGGACACGGGGTCGGATCACCGGATCGCGACCGGTGCCAGCATAAGATTAGGTTAAGACATCATAGTTAAAATTCCGTTAATTCTTGCGATACTGTAAATAAACCCGCGCGGATTGCTTCCATTCGTGCTGCAATGCGGTCGCTGCGTTGCAGCAGACTGCATCAGGCCCAGGCCAGCTCGAAGAAGCTGAGCAGCGCGAGTATCGCCGCGACCGTCCAGAGCACGAACACGCCACGCGTCGTCGTGTTGGCGCGACGCATGATCAGCATGGCCGCAATGGTCGCGGCCGCGACGAGGTTGATGACCATCGCGCCTGCGAAGCCGAGGCCGCGACCGCTACCCAGCGCGCCCTGCATGTAGCTCGCGGCGGCGAGCCCGACCAGGGCGGCGCCGAGCAGGCGGGGCCAGAGCGTCGATCCGGGAAGCGGCAGCCCGAGCAGGCGTGCGGTCGCGGTTGGCGCCAGCAGCAGTGGCAAGCCGGCGAGCAGCTTCAACAGCGTTTCGAGCCAGAGCAGCTGGTTCGCCATGGCGGGCGCGGGATCACGGGCAAGCGCGGGCGCGACGTCCGCGCGATGCATCGACCAAGGCTATTCCTCGACCCGCTTGGTGCGGTTGGCCCACTTCGGATCCTTGATCCAGTCGGGATTCAGCACCTCACGGCCCGTCTGGGGCTCTGACAGCCCGTCGAGCCAGCCGCCGCCGGCGGTCGCGCGCACCTTGGCAGTCGGCGAGAAGTCGCCCGCGAGATGGCGCGTCAGATCCGCCTTGATCTCCTTGGTGCGCGCGTCGGAGCAGTACTCGGGCTGCTTGGCGATCTGATTGATGACCGCGGCGCGGGTGTAGTCGTAGTCCCGCTCGATCTTCTGGATCTGGTCAGCAGCGGCGCCCGAGCCGGCCTCCGAGGCGAGGAACGCCGACTTGAGCTTGGCGGCATCGAAGTAGTAGCCACACTTGACTGCCCGCGCCGACGTCGAGGCGACCTGCAGGACGCGATCGGTCGAGGTTGCCGGAGGCGGCGATGGAGCGGCCACCTGCGACGGGCCCGAGCCGGTCAGAGAGGCGGTCGTGAGGCCGCCAGAGCAACCGGCGAGCAGGGTCGCGAGGATCGCAACCGGAGCAGCAATGGATGTGCGCATGGTCACCCGGGGACAGGATCGCAGGTCTCGAATCCGGCTTTCCGCCGTCTCTACCACCGTTTGTCGCAGGTCCGCAAACCACCCGGAAGTCGCGGTGCGTGAATTCGGCCACACACGCCGTTCGACGCCCGAGCGCTGCACGAAGCTGGGGTTTCGAGCCCACCTTCCGCACCGAGCGGGATTGTGGCAAACGCGGACCGGATCGAGACGTCCCGCACGCCATTTGGCACAGCATTCGCGGCTGCGGGACGGTGGACCGCTGGAGTGCCACATGCGAGTACATTGCCCTGAAATCTGGAGGCATGAGCCAGGTGACGGCCAGACGCAACGGCGGAACGAGCTACGCGCTGATCGGTGCCGGCGGCTACATCGCGCCGCGCCACATGCGGGCCATCAAGGAGACGGGCGGGACGCTGGAGGCGGCACTCGACCCGTCGGACTCCGTCGGCATCATCGACAGCTTCTTCCCTGCCGCACGCTTTTTCACCGAGTTCGAGCGCTTCGACCGCCATGTCGACCGCCGCACGCGCGAGGGCCGGCCGCTCGACTACATCGCGATCTGCTCTCCGAACTATCTGCACGATGCCCACGTGCGCTATGCGCTGCGCGCCGGCAGTGACGCGATCTGCGAGAAGCCGCTGGTGCTGAACCCGTGGAACATCGACGGCCTCGCCAAGATCGAGGAGAGCACCGGGCGGCAGATCCACACCATCCTGCAGCTCCGGCTGCATCCCGCGATCATAGCGCTCCACGAGGAGATCGGCGCCGCGGGCTCGGGGCGCATCCACGATGTCGACCTCACGTACGTGACCGCGCGCGGCGGGTGGTACTACGTGTCGTGGAAGGGCGAAGAGGCCAAGTCCGGCGGCATCGCCACCAATATCGGCGTGCACTTCTTCGACATGCTGGGGTTCGTGTTCGGGCCGCTCACGCGCAGCGTCGTCCACCATCGGGCGCTCGATTGTGCCGCGGGATACCTCGAGTACCAGAAGGCGCGCGTGCGCTGGTTCCTGTCCATCAACGTGCGCGACGTGCCAGCCGGCGCCGCCGAGAAGCAGCGCACGTTCCGCTCGATCACGGTCGACGGCCGCGAGATCGAGTTCTCGGAAGGTTTCACGGACCTGCACGTGGCGAGCTACCGCGCGATCCTCGCCGGACGCGGCTTTCCCATTGCGGAGGTCCGCCCTTCGATCGAGACCGTCGCCGCGATCCGTTCCGCGCCGATCGAGCTCAATCGCGGCGAGCAGCACCCATTCCTGCTCGGCGTTCTCGGCGACAATCGGAGATACCAGCATGGCTGGCCCGTTTGACGATGTCTTCATCCACGAGAGCGCCTACGTCGACGAGCCGGTGCGGATCGGACGGGGCACGAAGATCTGGCACTTCGTGCATATCCTGCGCGATTGCGAGATCGGCGAGGGCTGCACGATCGGACAGAACGTGATGATCGGTCCGGGCGTGAAGGTCGGCAGCCGGTGCAAGATCCAGAACAACGTCTCGCTCTACAACGGCGTCGAGCTCGAGGACAGCGTGTTCTGCGGGCCGAGCGCGGTTTTCACCAATGTCGGCAATCCGCGCGCCGAGATCGAGCGCAAGAGCGCGTTTCTGCGCACGCTCGTTCGACGCGGCGCGACGATCGGCGCCAATGCGACGATCGTGTGCGGCCACACGCTCGGGCCCTATTGCTTCATCGCTGCCGGCGCCGTTGTCACCGGCAACGTCCCGGCCTATGCCTTGATGGCCGGGGTGCCGGCCCGGCGCATCGGCTGGATGAGCCGCGCGGGCGGGCGCCTCGGCACCGATCTCGTCTGTCCGATCGACGGCAGCCGCTACAGGGAGCTGGCGCATGGAGAAGGGCTCGAGCTCGTCACGCAATTCGGCGCCGGCTGACAGCGGCACCCCTCCGCGCGCCATCGACTTCGTCGACCTCAAGGCCCAGCGCGACCGCATCCGCGACAAGCTCGACGCGGCGATCGCGCGTGTGCTCGATCACGGCCAGTTCATCATGGGACCGGAGGTGGCCGAGCTGGAGCGCCGGCTCGCGGCATTCACCGGCGCGCGTCACGTCATCAGCTGCGCGAGCGGCACGGATGCGCTGCTCATCGCCATGATGGCCAAGGGCGTCGGCCCCGGCGACGCCGTGCTCTGTCCAGCGTTCACCTACACTGCCACGCCCGAGACCATCGCGCTCATTGGCGCAAGCCCGGTGTTCGTCGAGGTCGAGGCGGCGACGTTCAATATCGCGCCGGAACGCATCGCGGACGGCGTTGCGGCGGCGCGGTCGGCGGGCTTGAGGCCCGTCGGCGTCATTGCGGTCGACCTGTTCGGCCTGCCGGCCGACTACGCGGGCATAGCCGCGGCGGCGAGCGCTGCCGGCCTCTGGGTGCTGGCCGATGCGGCGCAGTCGTTCGGCGCCGTTGATCGCGACCGCAGGGTCGGCACGCTCGCGGAGGTCACCGCGACGAGCTTCTTCCCGGCCAAGCCCTTGGGCTGCTATGGCGACGGCGGCGCGCTCTTCACCGACGACGACGCGCTCGCCGACGCGATGCGCAGCATCCGCCTGCACGGCAAGGGCGCCGACAAGTACGATGTGGTGCGGATCGGCGTGAACGGCCGGCTCGATACGCTGCAAGCGGCGGTCCTGATCGAGAAGCTCGCGATCTTCTCCGACGAGCTCGAGGCGCGGGAGCGGGTGGCGCGGCGCTATCACGACGGCCTCGCCGGAACCGTCGCGGTGCCGGTCGTCGCCAATGCGAGCCGCTCCGCGTGGGCGCAGTACACCCTGCGGGTTCCCGGCGGCGGGCGTGATGCGCTCGCTCGCTCGCTCGCGGCCGAAAGGATCCCGACGCAGGTCTACTACCCGCGGCCGCTGCACCATCAACCGGCCTATGTCCACTATCCGGTCGCACGGGCCGGCGTGCCGGTCGCCGAGCAGCTGCCGGGCGAGGTGCTGAGCGTGCCGATGCACCCCTATCTCGCGCCCGCGGACCAGGATCGCATCATCGCCGCGGTTCGCTCGTCGCTCGGCGGGTGACTGGCGTGCGCGCAACCGCCTCGACATGGCGCGGATATTCTGCGACAGTCGGTCCATACTTCTTGGCTTTGCAACGATGACCTGACGGTTGCGTCCATGGCGACGGTCGACTTGGCCCTTCCAGGTTCGGATTCGGATCGCGCCCGTCTCGGCACACGATTCCTCGTCTATCCCCAGCCGCCCTTCGTCGCCGGATACGAGCGCCCGGAGGTCATCTGGCTCGCGTCGCCGCCGGGCGAGATCGGTCCCGGCCCATCGAGCCGGCGCATGTATGTGGTCGATCCGCGCGCCCCCAAAGAGCCCTACGGGTTCCCCTATCTGCCGCCCTTCGCGGCCGCGACAGCGCCGCCGGCCGCACCGGGACCCGACGGCCATTTCGATCATCTTCCGGTCGACACGCGCGAGTTCCTCGCCGCCCACGTCTTCGCCTGCGCCCACCGCGTGCTCGACATCTGCGAGGGCTACGCGGGACAGAAAATCCCATGGTTCTTCGCGCCGACCTACGACCGGCTCGAGATCGTGCCGCGGATCCCCTGGAACAACGCGCACTCGGGTTTCGGATTCCTCGAGATGGGCGAGGACGACAAGCGCGACGAGCCATTTCCCTATGCCATCAATTTCGACGCCATCGCTCACGAGATGGGCCACCTCGCGCTGCTCGGTGCCATCGGCACGCCGACGCCCGGACGCACGAGCGTCGAGTTCCTCGCCTACCACGAGGCCAACGCCGACTTCCTCTCGCTCCTCGGCCTGCTGCACTTCGATTCCGCGCTCGACAGGATCCTGCGGCGGACGCGCGGCAACCTGCTGATCGCCAACGAGCTCGACCGGTTCGCGGAGACCGGCGAGGAGCGCCAGATCCGCGTGCTCAGCCATTCGCTGAGGCTCGCCGATGTCGGCATGGAGGTGCACGACCTCTCAAAGCCTTTCGCGGGCGCCCTCTTCGACACGCTGCTCGAGGCGTTTCAGAGCCTGCTCGCCGAGCGGGGCCTCGCCCGCTTCGACCTCGGCGAGGTGGAGGACGTGAGGGCGGAACTCTCGACCGAGGAGATCGAGGAGCAGCTCTCGCTCTCGCGCGAGGACTACGAGCCGATGCACTACGCGATGAAGTCGGCGCTCAGCGAGGCGCGCGACCTCGTCGGCGCGGCGCTCGCCCGCTCGTGGCTGCGGCTCGGCGCCGACGAGCTGTCGTTCGTCGAGGCGGCCGAGGCGCTGCTCATGGCGCTCGATGATGGCCGCGGCCGATGGCTCACCGGCCGCATGGAGCAGAACTTCCGCTGGCGGGGAATTCTCTGACGGCGGCGGAGAGGAGTTACGGCAATGGTTTTGACAACATTCGAGAGGAGTTTCAGCGTCATGGCGGACACGGAAGGCGTTCCAGCTCCCGGCAACTCGGCTAGCTTTTCGACCGACGAGGTGATCATCTACGGCATCAAGCTCAACGATGGCGGCCCAGCCAAACTCAATCTCTCAGAAGGCAAGTGGGATGTGCAGATCTCTGGATCGTGGTCCGGCACGGGTACGGCACCGCCATTCCAGATCGTCGCTGCCTACGGTTATGCGTTTCAAGGTCATTGCTACCGCTTCGACAAACCTCGGATTCTCGGCTTCCAGGGCAGCGACGGCCAAACAGGCGGTCTCGGTTGCGGGTTCGACTACATGGGTACGCCTATTCCGGCCGGTTGGTACCGAATGTGGCGGCTCAGGTCCAAGGAACGGCTGATCGAGCTCAGCGCAACGGTAGATGACGTGCAGGCCGTCGTCCTCGACGCCTCGCTGCCCGGCAAGCGTGCGCCGAACACCTACCGCGGCGACATGCAACTCGCCCACCGCGGCGGCCGGTTGACATCGACCTGAGTCGGGTCTTTGCTCGCCCTGCGCCGGAGGACGCCGCATCGGCTCTCGCACGTGCGGCCTCGAGCGCGGGGAAGAGTATCAGCATGACAGCACGCGCCGCGCGGGCGGCGACGACCCGCATTGATCGATCGCTCGCCGGCGTCACCGCCTTCCGCGAGCTGCCCGACGACGTGCGCCGGCGGCTCGAGGGCCGCTGCCAGTGGCAGCACTACGAGCCGGGCGTGGAGATCCTCGGCTACCAGGACCCCTCCCGCGACGTCTTCTTCATCACGCGCGGCCGGGTGCGCGCGGTGATCTACTCGCATGCGGGCCAGGCCGTCGCCTTCCGCGACCTCGGCGCCGGCGACATGTTCGGCGAGCTCGCCGCGATCGACGGCGAACGTCGCTCCGCCGGCATCGAGGCGGTCGAGACCTGCACCATCGCCAAGATGTCGCCGGCAGCGTTCTGGGACCTCGTGCTCGCCGAGCGCGCCGTCACCAAGGCGGTGCTGCTCCATCTGAACCGGCTGATCCGCTCGCTCTCGACGCGCGTGTTCGAGTTCAGCACGTTGACCGTGCGCAACCGGATCCACGCCGAGCTGCTCCGGCTCTGCCGCGACCAGGGCGCGACGACCAAGTCGGTGCGGCTCACCCGCCTGCCGACCCATGCCGAGCTCGCGAGCCGCATCAGCACGCACCGCGAGGCGGTGTCGCGCGAGCTCGCCCGCCTCGCCAAGCTCGGCCTCCTCGAGCGGCGATCGGGTGCGATCATCGTGACCGACGTCGAGCGGCTCGCACGCATGGTCGACGACGCGACCCACGAGTAGTGCCGGCGTTCTCACCTCCTCTTCCCGTGCCGCAAGGCCGACCACGCACGGCCTGTGCGAATTGCCACTGCGGCCCGCCTCCACCTCCGGCTAACTGTTGTTCTGAAGATCGCCGCAGTGGCTCCGGGCGCCCCCCCATCCGCGAGCCGGCAGGCGATCCAAAGAGCGAGAAGGCCCATGCCAGCTCGAGTGATACTGACAAGGCCGTCCTCCTGCCCCGACGGCCTTCATTGCGAGGTCCGACTGCCGCCGGGATCCGGGCTCGCCCGGAAGTTTCCTGGCGCGCCCCGCCGTCCGGCCGCTGCGGCGGGGTGGTCCGAGGTGTCGAAGCGTGTGGCAGCGTCAGCGCGGCTCAGCGGGTGCCGCGCCCATGCCGGCATCGCGCTTCGAAGCCTCACGGAGATTGGTTCCGGGCAGTCGGATCAGCGGCCGACCGCAATTGTCGCGGACGGAGAAGACGCTCATTGGCGGGCGTCTTCTCCACCTTCCTGCGCAAGCGCCGGTCGACACGTGCCGGACGCGGGCGGCGGGGCCAAGCGCGAGGAGCAACCCATGCTGTTCCGAGGCGTACCGAGCCGATCGGAGGGCCGCAAGGCGACCGCCGGCGTGCTTCGCGCGACGGCGCGCCGGCTCTCAAGCTATCTCGTTGAGCTCATCCACGACATCCGGGCGATGCGGGCGGCGGCACATCCCGATGGCCATTCGCTCGACGAGCACACGCTCAGCGACATCGGCATCGATCGCCGCGACGCGCTCTGGATGACCTACACGGACCACGGCAGGCCGAAACGGGACCGAGACGCTCCTTGAGCCTCGCGCGGTCGGCTCACTCCGGGCGGGGGAATCGTGCCTTCGCCTCCACGACATTGAGGTCCATGTGGTTGCGCATGTACCGCTCGGACGCCTTCTGCTGCGGCTGGTCATCCCTCGGACAATAGGTGCCATGCCGGAGCGCGGCATGGATGATCAGCCTCCGCTGCTGGCTCTCGCGCACGGCGCGGTCACGCGTCCGAACCGGCAGGCCTCGAGGGTCGCCAGCAGCTCGCCGATCCGCTCGTCGATGTAGCTGATGTTGGCACAATAGGCGCGACGCGATGCGGCGACGTGGCGATCCGTGATGGCGAAGGCGCCCATGTCGCTCGCGAAATCCACGCCCTCGGCATAGAGGCGCCGCAGATGCGGAACCTCGAGGAACGGCGCCGGCCCGCTCGGAAAGAGCGTTCCGGCCAGCTGGTCCACCATGATGACGAGCAGGTTCGGTTGCCGGCGCATTGTCTAGCCGTGCCTCTCAGCTGGTCCCGGAGCGGCCCGGGCCATCGCGCCGAGCCGTCTCCGCAAGCGAGACTATCAGGCCCGCGCGCGGTAAGCTCGCGGCAATCGTCCGAGGAGACCCGGCATGCCGCAACGCCCGATCGAGCTTCATATTTGGCCAACACCGAACGCCTACAAGATCACCATGATGCTCGAGGAGTGCGCGCTCGACTACGCCGTCAGGTACGTCGACATCATGCGCGGCGAGCAGTTCGACCCCGCGTTCCTCGCCGTCGCGCCGAACAACCGCATGCCGGCGATCGTCGATCCGGACGGACCCGGCGGCAAGCCGATCTCGGTCTTCGAGAGCGGCGCCATCCTGCAGTACCTCGGCCGCAAGACCGGCAGGTTCTATCCAAACGACGAGCGCAGGCGCGTCGAGATCGACGAGTGGTTGTTCTGGCAGATGGCGGGGCTCGGGCCCATGGCGGGGCAATGCCACCATTTCCGCATCTATGCCCCGGAGAAGCTCCCCTACGCGATCGACCGCTACACCAACGAGGTGAACCGCCTCTACGGCGTGCTCAACCGCCGGCTCGAGGGGCGGGACTACATCTGCGGCGACTACTCGATCGCCGACATGGCCTGCTATCCCTGGGTGCGCCCCTACAAGAACCAGGGCCAGGACCTCGCCGAGTTCCCGGCCCTCGAGCGCTGGTTCCAGCGCGTGCGCGCGCGTCCCGCGACCGAGCGCGCGGTCAAGGTCGGCGAGGAGGTGCGCCAGGGCTCCAACATCGCGACCGACAAGGAGGCGCAGAAGGTGCTGTTCGGCCAGCGGGCGCGGTGATGTCGCCGGTCACACGCAGCGCGCCGTGAGCCCGCCGTCGACCGGCAGGCAGACGCCGGTGATGTACTGCGCCTCGTCGCTGGCGAGGAACACCGCGGCGTGCGCGACGTCCCATGCGGTGCCCATGCGGCCCATCGGGGTGGCGGCGTGGCGCTTCGCCACCATCTCCTCGGTCGAGCCGTAGGCGCCCGAGATCTGCTGGTAGATGAGCGGGGTGTCCATCAGGCCCGGCATGATGGCGTTCACGCGGATGCCGGCCTTGGCGTACTGCAGTGCGAGGCCGACGGTGAGCTGGTTCACGCCGCCTTTTGAGGCGTAGTAGCTCGCGTAGTCGTAGCCGACGTAGCGGGCACCCGCGACCGAGGAGATGTTGGTGACGACACCCTTGCGCTCAGCGAGCATCAGCGGCAGCACGTGCTTCGTCGCGAGGAATACGCCTTTCAGGTTGAGGTCGATCTCGCGGGACCACTCCTCCTCGCTGAGTTCCACGGGACCGCCGATCCGCGCGTGGCCGACATTGTTGTGCAGGATGTCGATGCGCTTGAACTTGCTCGCGATCACGCCGATGGCCTTGGCGACATCGGTGCCCTTCGTCACGTCACAGGCGAGCGCGCACGCCGTCCCGCCCTCCTGCGCGATGATGTCGGCGGTCTCGCTCGCCGCGGTCTTGTTGACGTCGACGCAGGCGACCTTGGCGCCGTTCCTCGCGTAGGCGACCGCGCACGCCTTGCCGTTGCCCCAGCCCGGTCCGATGGAGCCGGCCCCGAACACCACCGCGACGCGATCCTCGAGGCGTTTGGCCATGGCGGCGGCTCCAAGGAAATCACGCTACGTCCGGGCGGGCGAACGCGGCTTCCATCTCGCGGCGGAACTTGTAGGCGGCGTCCGCCTTGTCGATCGCCACGTCCGACCACTTGAGACGCTGGCCTTCCTTCACGTCGACCACGAGCTTGACGTTGTGGGAGAGACCGAGCGGCAGATAGCCTTCCTTCAGCGACATCGCCGCCGGCGTCTGCTTGCCCCATACGCAGAACCCGCCTTCGCCGTCCAGCATCTCGCCCTTCTTGAGGTTGCGCTTGGCGGTCGCGACGACATCGGAGTTGAAGCAGAACGCCGAGCCGGTCGGCTCCCTGCGCAAAGCGGCGCTCGCAACCGAGAGGCCGAGCTCGAGGCCGATCATGTGGATCGGGCGATAGAGCGCGGCGTACTTGCCGCTCTTGTCCGGCAGCATGGAGTACTCGCGGAAGCACTTCTCGGCGTATTCGCTGTCGCTCTCGATGACGACGTAGGTGCCCATGACGAGGTTGTGCGGTACGTCCTTGCCGTCGCGATAGAGCGAGGAGGTGACCTCGGTCACGCCCTTCTTCTCGAGCACGCCGCCGTCGGTCTTCGGCTTGCAGACCTCCGCATGCTCGAACCGCGAGGCCGGCGGGAACGACAAGCCATTGGTCTGGGACTGCAGCCCTGTCGCATTGCAGATCGCCGTCATCTCGATGCCCGACTTCGTCCCGTCGACGAAAGAGTTGAACATCTTCGGGTTGATGTGCGCCTTGTTGTGGATCACGAGGTACTGGTTGAGGATGTCCCACACGGTGTCGGGCGTCGACTGGTGGTAGGTCGGGTGGTAGCGCGTGCCCTTGCCGGCGGCGACCACCTTGAACCCGCAGGCGCGGGCCCAGTCGACGTGCTCGGCGACGAGCGCCGGCTGGTCGCCCCAGGCCATCGAGTAGACGACGCCCTTCTCCCGGGCGCGCTTGGCGAGCAGGGGACCCGCGAGCGCATCGGCCTCGACGTTGACCATCACCACATGCTTGCCGTGGTTGATGGCGGCGAGGGCGTGGCGGATGCCGACCGCCGGATCGCCCGTCACCTCGATGATGACCTCGATCTCCGGGCACTCGATCAGCGCCATCGAGTCGTCGGTGATCCAGGTCTTGCCGGTCTTCAGCGCCTCGCCCGCGCTCGACGCATCGATCCGGCCGGCCGGCCACTGCACGCCGGTGAGCCGCTCCTTCGCGCGCGCGGGCAGAAGATCGGCAAGTCCGACGAGATGCATGCCGGTCGTCACGCGGCACTGGGCGAGGAACATGGTGCCGAACTTGCCGGCGCCGATCTGGCCGATGCGCACGGGTTTTCCGGCCGCGGCGCGCTCCTTGAGCATGAGCGAGAGGTTCACGAGGGACGTGTCCTTTGTGCGAGATTGCGGAGTGTCGATTGTGGCCGCGATTTCCAGCACAGCGGTTGCCGCCTCACAAGCCGCAGGCCTGCATGGCTCCCCGTCCCGGCATGCGCCCGGCGTCACGATTGCGGCGTGCCGCTCCGGTCCACGGGCGCCGCTCGGTCGCCGGCGGTCGCGGCGAGCCAGACATCGAGTGCCCGCCGCGTCGCTTTCACGTCGTGCACGCGCAGGATCTGCGCGCCCTGGGCCGCGGCGGCAATGGCTGCTCCGATCGAGCCCTCGACCCGGTCGGCCGCGACGCGCTCGCCCGTGAGCTGCCCGATGAATCCCTTGCGCGAGGCGCCGAGCAGCACCGGCACGCCGAGCCCATGCAGCAGCGACAGCCCCGCCATCAGCTCGAGGTTGTGGGCGAGCGACTTGCCGAAGCCGATGCCCGGGTCCACGACCAGCTTCGCCTTCGGGATGCCGGCCGCGATGCAGGCACCGACCCGCGCCTCGAGAAAATCGAATACGTCGAGCAGCACGTCGTCGTAGCGCGGGTTCTCCTGCATGGTGCGCGGATCGCCCTGGGCGTGCATCAGGATGACGGGGCAGCCGGTCGCCGCGGCCGCCTCGAGGCTCTTGGTCTCGTGCATCAGTGCGGAGACGTCGTTGACGATGTCGGCGCCGACGGACGTTGCCGCGCGCATCACCTCGGCCTTGCGGGTGTCGATCGAGATCAGCGCGCGCGTGCGACCGGCAAGGCCCTCGATGACCGGAAGCACCCGCCGCATCTCCTCATCGACCGGCACGGGCGTGGCGCCCGGCCGCGTCGACTCTCCGCCGATGTCGAGGATGTCGGCCCCCTCCTGCTCGAGGCGGAGCGCGTGCGCGATCGCCGCTCTGGCGGTTGCGAGCCGGCCGCCGTCGGAGAAGCTGTCCGGCGTGACGTTGACGATGCCCATCAACCGCGGCCGGTCGAGTGCGAGGCCGGCGAGGCGCGGCCTCGTCCCCCGCAACGCCTCGAACATGTCGGCGGCATTGAGGGTGCGCCGGCCCCAGTCGCGCTCGAAGAACTCGCCGAGGCCGGCGATGCGCCGCTCGATCGCGCTGCCGTTGCGCTCGAGGATCTCGATCGCGGTGAAGTCGAGCCAGCCGCCGGCGAGCGTCAGGCTGCCCCAGACGGCCTCGGCGCCCTCGGTCCGGCTCGAGGCATGGAGCCCGAGCGGGCGGATGTAGATTTCTCGTAGCATGGGGGGCGCCTCGACGCGGATCGGTTGCGAACCTCTCGGGCCACCGCCAACCTTGCGCGAGACCCGCTCGATCAGGGTGGCGCGCCCGCCGCCTATGACCGTCTTACCGTTCCGCCGTGCGGATGCCGGCCGGCCCGCCCTTGGTCTTGATCGTCCCCGCCCTCGTAATGCCCTTCGAGGTGATGCCGGCGAGCTTGAATATGTGGATCTCCTCCTCGACCATGCATTGGGCGAGAATGAGGCTCGATTTGGCATTCCAGGCGATGCCCTGGCACCAGCGGCCGATCTTCTCCTCGGCGAGCTTGGCGAGCTGCGTGCCGCTGCGGGTGTAGACCAGCAGCAGCCCGTTCTCGCGGTAGAACGGCGATGCCTTCGGCTTGTTCGAGCCGTTCATCACGCTCACCGCCACATAGCGGCCATTCGGCGACATCTTGATGCCCTCCGGCGTCTGGCCGACCGTGATCGTGCTGACGACGCGCGGCGGCGACTGCTTGAGGTCGATGACGCTGACCGTGTCGCTGTCGCCCTGGCCGACGCCGATGTTGGCGACGACGGCCACGTCGCCCTTGCTCGAGATGTCGAGGCCGTAAGGGCGCAGGCCGGCGTTCATGTCGCGCTTGGTGTACTCGACCTTGCTGCCGTCGACGGCGAGCACCGAGATCTTGTGGTCGTTGTCGCGGGTGACCAGTGCCATCTTGCCGTCGGGCGTGAAGGCGACGTGGCTCGGCCCCGACACAGGCGCGCCGAGGTCGACCTTGCCGGCGGCCTTCACGGTCTTGCCCTCGATCGTGAAGATCGAGATCGTGCCCTCGCTGCGATTGGCGACGAGGGCGAGGGTGCCGGCCTTGTTGATCGACACGCCGGCGGCGCCCTTGCCGGCCTGGAGCGTGGCGAGCACGCTCGGCTGCTTGCCAGGCGTCGCCTTGGTCAGGCCCGTCGCGGCGCCGATCTTGCCGACGATCGAGCCCCCGTCGCGCGCGAGGTCGATGACGGTCAGGCGGTCGTCCGCCGTCTGCTTGGTGGGATCAGCGGGGTCGATCTTCTGCGCGCTCGTGACGAGTGCGATCTGCTCGCTCGGCGAGATCGCGACGCTCAGCGGCGGGCCGACGACGCTCGCCGGCGCGTTGATCTCAGCAATGACCGTTGGCGGGGTGACGTTGAGATCGATGATCGAGACCGTGTCCTTGCCGTCCTTCTGGATCTGCACCACGCCGTCGACCAGCTTCACCTTGCCGTCGTTGGCGGACACCGCGAGCTGGGCGGAGGCGGGCGCGGCGGCCAGAGTGATCATAGCAGCGATACCGGCAGCGGCCGGCCTGAAGAACGTTGGCATGATGAGCGGTCTCCCGAGCGTGTAGGGCGTTCTGGCCATGGTGGAGCGCCGGACCATAGTGCACTTCCGCGCAGTTTTGAACCCGCCGCAATTCGATACCGCAGCCAACAAACCGGCGGCCGGAGAAATTGCCCCGGCCGCGGACCATCCACCCCGGTCGAAGTCGCCGCCTCAGGTCTGCGGCTGGGGCTCCATGCTGCCCGGCCCCGGCTCCTCGCGCGGGCGCTGCTTGCCCGCGCTCGGCACGGCCGAGCCGAGCGGGCCCTTGGTGCTGTCGTCATCGTCCTTGCGCAGGATCTTCTCGCCGCGCATCGCCGCCTGGCATTCCTCGCCGCTGATCGTCTCGTACTCCATCAGCGCCTGCGTCACGAGCTCGAGCTTGTCGCGGTTGGCGCCGAGCACTTCCCAGGCCTTGGCTTCGCCCGCGGTCACGATCCGGCGCACCTCCTCGTCGATGAGCTTGGCGGTCTCCTCACTCATGTTCTGGCGCTGGGTGATGGCGTGGCCGAGGAACACCTCCTGCTGGTTGTCGTTGTAACGCAGCGGACCGAGCTTGTCGCTCATGCCCCACTCGGTGACCATCGAGCGGGCGAGGGTGGTCGCCTGCTGAATGTCGCTCGAGGCGCCGGTGTTGAGGTGGTCGCGGCCGTAGACGATCTGCTCGGCAACGCGGCCGCCGAACGTCATCGCGATGCGCGCCTCGCACCACTTCTTGGAGTAGCTGAGCTTGTCGCGCTCGGGCAGGCTCATGGTGACGCCGAGGGCCCGCCCGCGCGGAATGATCGTCACCTTGTGCAGCGGGTCGTTGCCCGGCACCAGGATGTTGAGCAGCGCGTGGCCGGCCTCGTGGTACGCAGTCGCGAGCTTCTCCTCCTCGGTCATGGCCATGGAGCGGCGCTCGGCGCCCATCATGACCTTGTCCTTGCTGTCCTCGAACTCGAGCTGCGTGACGAGGCGCTTGTTGCGGCGAGCGGCGAGCAGAGCCGCCTCGTTGACGAGGTTGGCAAGATCGGCGCCGGAGAAGCCGGGCGTGCCGCGCGCGATGACCTTGGGATCGACGTCGGGGGCGGTCGGCACCTTGCGCATGTGCACGCGCAGGATCTTCTCGCGGCCCAGCACGTCGGGGTTCGGCACCATGATCTGGCGGTCGAAGCGGCCGGGTCGGAGCAGCGCGGGATCAAGCACGTCGGGCCGGTTGGTTGCGGCAAGGATGATGATGCCCTCGTTCGACTCGAAGCCATCCATCTCGACCAGCAGCTGATTGAGCGTCTGCTCGCGCTCGTCGTTGCCGCCGCCGAGGCCGGCACCGCGGTGACGGCCGACCGCGTCGATCTCGTCGACGAAAATGATGCACGGCGCGTTCTTCTTCGCCTGCTCGAACATGTCGCGCACGCGGCTCGCGCCGACGCCGACGAACATCTCGACGAAGTCCGAGCCCGAGATCGTGAAGAACGGCACGTTGGCTTCTCCCGCCACCGCGCGCGCGATCAACGTCTTGCCGGTGCCGGGTGGGCCGACCAGCAGGCAGCCGCGCGGAATGCGCCCGCCGAGGCGCTGGAACTTCTGCGGGTCACGCAGGAACTCGACGATCTCCTGCAGGTCGACCTTGGCCTCGTCGACGCCGGCGACATCCTCGAAGGTGACCCGGCCGTGGCGCTCGGTCAGCAGTTTCGCCTTCGACTTGCCGAACCCCATGGCCCGGCCCGAGCCCGACTGCATCTGGCGCATGAAGAAGACCCACACACCGATCAGCAGCAGCATCGGGAACCAGGAGACGAGCACCGAGAAGAGCGGCGAGACCTCCTCGTCGACCGGTCGCACCTGCATCTTGATGTTCTGCCGTCTGAGCAGCGGCACGAGGTTGGGGTCCTCCGGTGCGTAGGTGTTGAACGACGCATTGTTCTCCGACATCTTGCCGGAGATCCGGTTGCCCTGGATCACCACCTCGGCGACGCGCTTGTTCTCGACCTCGTTCAGGAAGTCGGAATAGGGGATCTCGTTGCCCCGCCGGCTCTGGCTCGGGTTCTGGAAGAGGTTGAACAGCGCCAGCAGCAGCAGGCCGATGAAGACCCAGATCGCGAAGTTGCGGAAGTGCGCGTTCATGGTGATCCCTTCTCGACCGGGCCCCGGGGCGGGGCCGATCACTCACTCCGGTCGGGGGGGCGACGCCGCGCGCCACTTGCTTGTGCATCCCACGATCATGACCAGAACATAGGATCGTGCAGGAAGTTTGCCAAGTTTGGCCCATTGATAGCCGGGGACAGGTTGCAAAGCCACGAATCACCTCGCCCGACCGGTCGATCTTCACAAGGCAATGTCCCCGAACGGCTTTCCGATGAACCGCGCCGTCGCCCCGGAGATGGGCGCGGCCGCGGCCACATAGTCGAGACCCGGCGCAGCCAGCAGGCGGCCGCCATGCCAGAACCCCGGCAGGGCCTCGAGCGCACGGCGCGGGGGGCGATCTCGTTGCCATTCGGGGCGTCGACCGGCCAGCGCCTCGCTGGCGCCCGTGGGCCCGAGCGACCGGATCGTGAGGGGCTGTTCGTCCGACCACGCATAGCTGACCGCGAAGCGGCTGTCCCACAGGGCCTCCGGTCCGGCTGCGAGCACGAGTTCGGGGAGACCCTGTCGCCCCGCCTCGCGCACCATCACGACCGCGTCATCCGCGCCGGCCACGAACGCGACGCCCGCAAACGTCCGGCCGGCCGGATTGGCCCAGTCGCGGCCTTCCGTCATCGCTTCGAGCTGGCCGAGCGAAATCGGCTCCGCGCGCCCGCCGATCGCACGGAGGAGGCCCGCCAGAATGCGCAGGCGAACCTCCGGCGGCTGCTCGATCAGCCAGCTCCAGCCGACCTCGGCATGGCCGAGCGGGCTGACGAGAACCGCGGCCTCCGGCGCTCCCACCGCGGTCATCACTGCCGCTGCGACCGATACGCTCGCCCGTGCGAGACGACGCGCCGAGAGCGCGAGATGCGCCGACGTGAGCCCGATGCCGTCGAGCGCGGTTCTTGCCGCCCGCAGCCGCACGCGCTCGAAGTCGAGCCGGGCATTGCTCGGGTCCTCGAGCCAGCGTAAGCCACGGGCCTCGAGCGTTGCGACGAGCCGGGCCTTGGGAATGCCGAGCAGCGGGCGCAGCACGAGCATGCCCTCGCGCCGGCTCTTGGGCCGCATGGCCGCGAGACCGTCGATGCCGCTGCCGCGGGCGAGGCGGAGCAGCAGCGTCTCGGCCTGATCGTCCTCGGTGTGGGCGGTCGCCACGGCCGGCCAGCGGTTGGCGGCGAGGTGCGCGCCGATCAGTCGATAGCGCGCGTCGCGCGCGGCGGCCTGAATGCCGGTCGCGGGCTTCGGTCCGGGCCACGCGAGCGTCGTGTGTTCCAGGCCCAGGTCATGCGCCCGCAAAGCGACCGCCGCGGCCTCCGCCGCCGACTCGGGCCTCAGGCCATGATCGACGGTGACCACCGACAGCGCCGGCCTTGCAACCGCACGCGCCGCGCGCCATTCGGCCGCAAGCACCATGAGCGCGGTCGAATCCGCGCCGCCAGACACGGCGAGCACGACATGCTCATTGCCCGCAAAGCTCGCATCGAGCAGGAGTGCGGCCTCGGGCGCGGTCAGCGGTGCCGCGCCGGCCGCCACCTCACGCGCACCCGAGCCGGCGGCGCTCACTGTCGGCGCGCGTTCGCACGTGGGTCGGCGCTTGGGGAAAGCGCTGGTTGAGCTCGTTGAAGGACGTGCAGGCGGCATCGCGCTGGCCGAGCCGGTCGAGCGACATCGCGAGCTTCAGGAGACTGTCGGGCGCCTTCGCGCTCTTCGCATAGGTCTGGTAGCCTTTCAGGAAGGCGCTCGCGGCGACCTTGTAGTTGCCGCGCACGAAGTGACTTTCGCCGAGCCAGTACTGCGCGTTTCCGGCCAGCGCATCACCCGGGTGCTTTTGAAGGAACTCGACGAAGGAGGCTTCGGCCGCGCCGTAGTTCTGCTGCAGCAGGTAGCCGTAAGCCGTCTCGTAGAGCTGCTTGGCGCTCGCGGCGTCGCCCGCCACGGGGGCCGATGCGACCGTCTGGCGGCTGCTGCCCGGAGGCGGTGCTTCCCCGTTGATGACGCGCGCGACCGGATCGCTCGCCCCCGAAATTGTCGTCGAGCCGAACCCGGCAACCGCCGGCGCGCCGCCAGGCCTTCCCGGCGGCGGTGGCGCGGCCGCGCGACGCCCGTCACCCGCGCGGACCTGCTCGGCGAGCTGCTCGACTTGCGCCGTAAGCGCCTTGATCTGCACCTCGATGCCATCGATGCGTCCGGCGTTGGTGTCGGAGGGGGCGAAGCCGCCGCTCCGCTGTGGCGCGGCAGCTGGGCCTGCCGGCCCGGCGGTCGTCTTGGCGAGCGACTCGAGCGTTCCGATCACGACCTGCAGGTCGACGAGCTGCTCCTCGAGCTGCTCGACGCGCTGGCGCAGTTGCGCCTCCGACGAGCGGAGTGCGGCGGTGCCGGCCTCGGCGCCGCCCGGTGCCGCGGGCTTGGTCCCTTTGGCCGCGGCCGCCTTCTGTTGCGCCGTTCCACCCTGCACTGGCGGCAGGGGCTGCGATTGGGTTTGCGCCATGGCCGTTGTCGAGAGAGCGAGCGCAGCGACGGCCGCCAGCCCACATCCCGACCTGGCCCGCCCTGACGAGGCGCGCAGTCCCGCGCGTGGGGTCAATGTGGCGAGTCTCATGCCTGCTCCCGGTTCCCGACGGCCGCTGCCCCAACCCGACGCGGCGCGGCCGACTGCACGCAGTTGTCGCTTGGTTTGACGCTCTGAGCCGGCACTTGTCAACGCGCCGTGCGGAGCGGCGGAAGAGTTATGCCGTCCGCCTGGCGTGCCCCCGCCACGACCGTGACCGCGCGGCGGTTCTGGGCCGCGCATTCGGGCTCGACGCACGGCGCGATGCGCTGGTCCCGCCCGTACGCCATGACGCTGATGCGCGAAGTCTCGACTCCCTCCTCGACCAGGCGGCGCCGGACGGCATCGGCCCGGCGTTGCGCGATCGCAACATTGTCGGCTGCCGTGCCCGGCTCGTCGGCATGCCCCTCGACGCGCACCACGGCGGCCGGGTTCCGCTTGAGCCATGTGGCCTGCGCCGCGAGCACACCGCGTGCGCGCGAGCCGAGGTCGGCGCTGCTGTCGCTGAAGAACACGCGGTCGCCGGCCGCGAACCGGAACTCGTCCTGGACCGGACGGGCGACCGGCCTGACCTGCGTCGACCATGCGTCCTGGGCCACGGCAGCAGAGATTGGCGGCGAGGCGACCTCCGTCGCGACCGGCGACGCGGCTCGTGCTCCGGGGGGCGCCGGCTCCGATCTGCGGCCCGCACCGAGCGTGCTCCGCTGGGTCTCGAGCGGCACGGTCCGGCGGGCGGGCTGGGCGGAGTAGATTGCGACGATATCGTGGCGGGCTCGGGCGGCCCACTCGGACAGGGGGTAGCGTGCGATCAGCACCTCGAGCAGCCGCTGGCCGGCGGCCTGCTGGCCCTGGGCGAGATCGTCCCGTGCATCCTCGTATAGGGCACGCGCCTCGCGCTCGTCGCGGAGTGTGGCCGGAGCCGGCACCGGCGCTCCCCGCCCGCGCGAGGCGGCCGGGCCGGCCGTGCCGAGGAGGACCTCTCTCGGAGAGGCCTGCTCGGCGCTCGCCGAGGCCGTGACCAGAGCCCCAATCGCGGCGAGCGCCAACCCGCACCCACGACCCAACTGCCGCCTGCCCCGAAAGCACGACATGGACTGCGACCCCGAACCGGACCTTCGATCGACGATCCAGGAAGCGCCAGAACTCTGGCGAAACTTTGAAATGGCCTGCCCCGGCAACCGGCGCCGCAGGCCATGGCCGGCGCCCTACAACCCGGAACCGATCTTCAAGAAGCGCTCGTGGCGCTGGGCGCGGATCGCCTCGGGCGACTTGCCGTCGAACTCCGCAAGCGCCTTGGCGATCGCCGTTCCGGCCGCCGCCATCGTCGCCTCGCGGTCGCGGTGGGCGCCGCCGACCGGCTCCCTGATGATGCCGTCGATGACGCCGAGCCGCTCGAGGTCCTGTGCGGTGATCTTCATGGCGGTCGCCGCCTCCTCCTTCTTGTTGGCGTCGCGCCAGATGATGGAGGCGGCACCTTCCGGCGAGATGACCGAGTAGATCGCATGCTCGAGCATCAGGATGCGGTTGGCGGTGGCGATTGCGACCGCGCCGCCCGACCCGCCTTCGCCGACGATCACTGAGACGATCGGCACTCCGACCCGCAGGCAGCAATCCGTCGAGCGGGCGATCGCCTCCGCCTGCCCGCGCTCCTCCGCGCCGATGCCGGGATAGGCACCGGCCGTGTCGACGAGCGTGATCACCGGCATCGAAAATCTGTCCGCCATCTCGAGCAGGCGAACGGCCTTGCGATAGCCCTCGGGCATCGCCATGCCGAAGTTGTGCTTGATGCGGCTCTCGGTGTCACTGCCCTTCTCATTGCCGATCACCATGACGGCGCGGCCGCGGAACCTGCCCGGACCGCCGACGATCGCGGCGTCCTCGGCGAAGTAGCGGTCGCCGGCGAGCGGCGTGAACTCCTCGATCAGCGCCGCGATGAACTCGAGCGTGTGCGGCCGCTCGGGGTGGCGGGCGACCTGCGTCTTCTCCCAGGGGCTGAGCTTCGAGTAGGTGTCGACGAGGGCCTGGTTGGCCTTGACGCGCAGCCGCGAGATCTCGTCGGAGATCGAGACCTGGTTGTCGCCGCCGTCGAGCGCGGTGAGCTCGGCGAGCTTCTTCTCGAGTTCGGCGATCGGCTTCTCGAACTCGAGGTAGGTGCGGATCGGTTGCGCGGTCATGCTCGGGCGCGCTCCTATTATTGTTCGGCTGCCGCGACGAAAGCGGCACGGCGGGCGCTGCTGGCCCGGGTTATTTGGCGCCGGCCGGCACCTGTCAAGGGCGGTCGGACGGTTTGGCTTGACAGTGGGGGCGGGCTTTCCTCTTTTGGCGGGCAAAGAGAACACGGAGGAGACGATGCCCACCCTGATGAGATCGACGGCGCTGGCCTTGGCCCTCGTGGCCTTCGCCTCCACAGCGGATGCCCAGACGCCAAAGCGCGGCGGCACGCTCACCTTTGCGGTGACGAGCGAGGCGCCGACCTTTGACTGCCACGCCACCACCACCTACGCCGCAATTCACGTGCTCTCGCCGCACTACTCGCTGCTCGTCAAGATCGACGGCAACAACTACCCGAATATCGTGCCCGCGCTCGCGGAGAGCTGGACGATCTCGCCCGACGGCCTCACCTACACTTTCAAGCTGCGCGCGGGCGTCACGTTCCATGACGGCTCGGCGTTCTCCTCGAAGGACATCAAGGCGACCTTCGACCGCATCCGCAAACCGCCGGCCGGCATCGTCTCGGTGCGCAAGGCGGCATTCGAGGACATCACGGCGATCGACACGCCGGATGCAACGACTGTGGTCTTCAAGCTGAAGGCCCCGGACACGCAGTTTCTCGGCCTCCTCGCGCTGCCGTTCAACTGCGTCTACAGCGCCGCACAGATCGAGAAGGACCAGAACTACCCTGCCAAGAACATCATGGGCACCGGCCCGTTCGTGCACATCGAGCACGTCGCCGGCTCGCACTTCGTCGGCAAGCGCTACGAGAAGTACTTCGAGCCGGGCAAGCCCTACATCGACGGCTTCAAGGCTGTGCTGATGAAGGCGAGCGCGCTGGTGCCGGCGTTCCAGGGCGGGCAGGTGCAGGCCGAGTTCCGCTCGATCAATCCGGGCGAGCGCGACCAGCTCGTCAAGGCGCTCGGCGACAAAATCGTCATCCAGGAGAGCCCATGGCTGTGCAAGACGCACCTGCTCTTCAACGTCAAGGAGAAGCCGTTCGACAACGTGAAGGTGCGCCAGGCCCTGCAGATGTCGATTGATCGCTGGGGCGGCTCGGAGGCGCTGGGCAAGATCTCGATCGTCAAGCCGGTCGGCGGGCCGATCCGGCCGGGCGACGATTATGCACTGTCGCCGGACGAGCTCGCCAAGCTCCCCGGGTTCGGGCGGGACATCGAGAAATCGCGCGCAGAGGCGCGAAAAATCCTCGAGGAAGCCGGCCTCAAGGACCTCAAGTTCCGATTGATCAACCGCAACGTCACTCACCCGTTCACACCGACCGGTGTGTACGTGGTCGACCAGTTCCGCCGCATCGGCGTGACGGCCGAGCACGTCCAGCTCGACGTCAGCCAGCAGAAGAAGGCGCTTTTCGGCGGCGAGTTCCAGGTCGCCGTCGATGCGTTCTGTGTCGACAATGACGACCCGCGCCCGCTGATGCTGCAGTTTCTCTCCAAGAGCCGCAGCCCGCGCAATACGACGCATGGCGAGAATCCGGAGATCGACAAGCTCTACGACAGCCTGAAGGGGAAGGACAAAGCCGCGCAGAAGGCCATCGTCGCCGAGATGCAGAGGCAAATAATCACCTCCGCGTTCGACGTGCCGGTGCTCTGGTACAGCCGCATCGTCGCGCACTCATCCGCGCTCAAGGGGTGGAAGATCTCGCCGACCCACTTCGCCAACCAGGACCATTCGGGGGTCTGGCTCGAGTGATCGGGCGGCCGTCACAGGCCGCCTGGTGCGGACGGCGGGACTTGAACCCGCACGGCATTGCTGCCTCAGGATTTTAAGTCCTGTGTGTCTACCGGTTCCACCACGTCCGCGCCGGCGAGGTGCTGCGCCTCGCCGCGGCATCGATAGGAGCATTCCCGCGCGGCGTAAAGAAAGGTCGCGTGGCGCAGCATGCGCTCGTCCGCGGGCCCGCTCCGCCGCCGGCGCGAACCACCGCGTCCCGACCGCAACAGGCGGCCCGGTTTACTTCAGGCTCGCGTCCTTTGCGCCTGTCGCGCGGCGCCAGAAGTTACGAATCGGTTAACGTCTTGCCCGACTTCGCGCGCCTTCCGGCGCTGGACGTGGGGGAACGATGCGCTGTCCGACGATTGCCGGGTGTCGCTCTGCTGCCGTGCGCGGCCGGGCGAGCGCCCATTCTTTGGTTCCAGCAATTCCGCTGCCGTTGGCGCGGGCGAGCCTTGCGGTTGTTGCCGGAGCGCTGATGCTGCTCGCCGCGCCGCCAGCCCGCGCCATGTCGCTGAAGGAGGTCGTCGAGCTGTAAGCGCCGGCGACGTGCTGGCGAGCGTCATGGTCGAGCAGCCGGTGCAGGTCGTGAACCCCTAGCCCGACCGTGCCGGATCGCGGCGCCAAGCAACAGCGCGAGCACGCCGGCATTGAGGACGTGCCAGAGGACGTGCGTGCCAACCCTGTGGCCCGCGAGGATCGTCCACGGGCAGAGCGCCTGATCGAGCGTTCGCAGCACCAGCGACAGCCCGAGCAGCGCCGCGGCCGCCAGCAATGACTGCGCCGCCGGATGGCTGCGCTGCGCCAGCACGCCGCCGACAGCAGCGAGCGCCAGCAACGCCGGCGCATAACCGAGCGAGCCGTTGAGACAGGCCGCGCCGCCGCAACGGATGCTGCCGGCAAGCAGGACCGAGCCGGCGAAAGCGGTGATCGCCACCGCCACGGTGCCGCGATCGAGCCCGACGAACCTGGCGAGCGCAAACGCCAGGTAGGCGAGCATGAACACGCCGATGGGCGCGACGTCGGCGAGCCGGCTCCACCGGTCGGCCAAGGTGTGGAAGAGGAAGCTGCCGACGCCGACGGCTGCGACCAGCCCGATCAGTCCAATCGTGAAAGCTTCCCGCTCCAGCGCCGGCTGCGCCCGCCAGGACCGCAGCGCGAGCGCCGCGACGGCCAGAAACGCGATGCTCGTCAGTGCATTGAGCGGCTCCGCCCAGAACGCCGGATCGAGCCCGCGCTCGCAGTAGGCGAAGATTGTTGCGCGCGTCGTCATGCGGGTGACGCTATGCGCTGGCGCGCGCCGGCAACGCGATCCGATTGCCACAGGTCGAAAGCGATCGGGCGGACACCCACTTGGTCGGCTCCGCCGGCCAAGCTAAACAAACTTCGTCGGCGGGCGTTGGGGAAGTCGTCGTGTCGGACAAGCCCTCGGAGAGCAAGGCGGAGCCGCGCGGGCGGACCGGCAAGCCCAAGCGCCACGTCGGCGTCCTGCTGGTGCATGGCATCAATGCCAATGATCTCACCTACGCCGAGCCGTTCATGCGCGCGGTGCGGGGCCGGCTCAGCAGCGAGGAGTGGGGCCGTGTCCACTGGCATCCGGTGTTCTGGGCCGACGCCGTGCGCCCCCACCAAAGCAGTTACCTTTACCGATCGGGGCTGGGAGCGGATACGATTTGGGACTACTTGGGATTGCGCCGGTTTGTCATCAGCGGCCTCGCCGACGCTGCATCCTACGAGAAGAGTTTCGACCCGAACGATTCCGTCTACGAGGACATCCAGCGCAAGCTGACCCGCGGCATCAAGCATCTCAAGGATGCGAACGACCCCGATCGCCCGCTGATCATTGTCGCGCATTCGCTTGGATGTCATATCGTATCGACCTACATCCATGACACCTGGCGTGACCGGCGCAAGGCCTATGAGCACTTCGACGGGAACGAGTCTGAGCATGCGGTGCTGCGTCGCACGCTCGCGAGCGAAGGTGTTCCGTCGTCCATCATCGACCATCTCCTGGTCACGTCGAACACCTTGGGAATGTTCTCGATCGTCGACAAGGCGGAACTGCGCCCGGCCGATGCAGACGGCCCGGAGAAGATATTTCGCCAAGCCTTCGAGTCCTTGTGCACAGCCCAGATCACCGAGCTCACGTCGAAAGGATTCGCGAAAGATAGGATAACCGCAATCCTCGACCGGACGTTCTCGTTGAACGGCCTGCGCCTGCGAACCGACATGCGACGGCGTGGGCTATCGGAGGAATCGATCCACGAGCGCATGCGCGGCGAGGGCCGATTGCGAACGGAGCGTTTCGAGGACCTGCAGAGCCTCGTCGGGCTCTACACCTTGGGATGCAACATTCCCGTTTTCACGTTTCGCTATCACCCATTCCAGATCCGGCCGATACCGTTCCCCAAGCGCGGGGAGGATTCCGGCAGTCATACCGGCTTCTGTCCCGCGCCCGAGATCGCAAAGATTGCCGAATGGATCAATTTCTACAGCCGCTTCGATCCGCTCGGTTACCCGTTGAAACCGCTGAGCCCTGACTACGCCGCCCGCGTCGACGAGGATGTGCGGGTCGTCGCGGGTGACGGCCTGTGGCGCAAATTGTCACCCTTGAGTCATACGGGTTACCTCATGCACCGGCGGGTGGTCGGCCGCATCGCCGCGCAGATCAGGCGCGCCCTCGCTCTATGACGGGGGTGGCGTGATCACGCTTCACGCCTCCCGCCTCCCGCCGCTATGCCGGAACGTTCCTGCCCAGCCAGTCGATCGCCGCCTGCACGCCGCCCTTGCCGTGCGGCACCTTGAGCGCCTGCAGCCCCGCCTCGATCACGCCGAGCGTGCCGAGCACCATCGGCGCGTTGACGTGTCCCATGTGGGCGATGCGGAACGCCTTGCCGTCGAGCCCGCCGATGCCGACGCCGAGGACCACGCCGCACCTTACGCGGCAGTAGTCGAGCAACGCCTGCACGCCGACGTTGGAGCCGGGCACGTTGCTCCAGAGCACCGTCGTCACCGAGCAGGCGCGCTCACGGCTGTCGGCGATGTTGAAGGAGAGCACGCGGCCCTCGCTCCACACTCCGACCGCGCGACGCACCGCCTCGGCGAGCAGCTCGTGGCGGCGGAACGCGGCCTCCATGCCTTCCGCGAGCAGCATGTCGAAGGCCTTACGGAGCCCGAACAGCAGGTGCTCGGGCGGGGTGCCGGCGTATTTCATGTAGTGCTCGGGGCCGTCGCGGAACGTCCAGTCCCAGTAGGGCGTGACGCAGCCGGCGGACCTGTGCGCGGCCTTGGCGCGCGCGTTGGCGGCGACGAAGCCGAGGCCGGGCGGCGCCATCAGGCCCTTCTGCGATCCGGCCATGGCGATATCGACGCCCCAGGCGTCCATCTCGAAGGGCATGCAGCCGAGCGAGGCGACCACATCGACCATGATGAGCGCCGGGTGGCCGGTCGCCTTGATCGCCTTCGTGATCGCCGGAATGTCGTTGACGACGCCGGAGGCGGTGTCGATCTGGACGACGAGTATGGCCTTGATGGCGTGCGCCTTGTCCGCGGCGAGCCGCGCGCTCACCTCCGCCGGGTCGACCGCGCGCTTCCAGTCGCCGGCGATGGTCTCGACCTCGGCTCCCATCGCCGCGGCCGTCTCGCCCCAGCCTTGCGCGAACCTGCCGCTCGCCAGCACCAGCACCTTGTCGCCGCGCGAGAGCACGTTGGCGAGCGACGCCTCCCAGGCGCCGTGGCCGTTGGCGGCGTAGATGTAGGTGTCGCCGGTGGTGCGGAACACCTTCTTCAAGTCTGCGAGAAGGCTCGTCGTGACGTGGATCAGCCCGCCCGAGTAGATGTCGACCGCCGGCTGGTGCATCGCCTGCAGCACGGCGTCGGGCACGTTGGTGGGCCCCGGGATCGACAAGAACTCGCGGCCGGCGCTGACGGGCATGTGGGGTGGCTCCCGGAGTTGTGGCAGGCGGCCGCCATTATGCCGATCCGCCGCCCGCTGCCAATGCGCCCGGAACGCACGCTCCGCACGATGTTTCGGCGCTCCGGTCCGCAACGATAAGGGCCGGTGATGGTGTGCATAAGCGCGGAGCGAGGCACGCACCCAACCCGCGTGCCGGCGTCACCCGCGGGCTCGGCCTGTGGACATCCCATGACTGCGAAATGAACTGCGCCGAGGCAGGCGCCTCACAACATCGCGAGCGGGCGCGGGCCCGAGGGCGGGGCGAAGGCCTCGTCGAGCGCGGCGAGTTCGGCGTCGTCGAGGACCAGATCGGCGGCCGCGGCATTGGCGCGCGTGCGGGCTTCGTCCGACGACTTCGGGATCGCGATGGTGTTGCCATCGCGCATGGTCCAGGCGAGCGCGATCGCGGCCGGTGTCACGCCGTGCTTCGCGGCTACGGGCTTCAAGGCGGGCGCCGCGAGGATCGCGCCCTGGCCGAGCGGGGAGTAGGCCATGACGGGCATGCGCGCATTGCGACCGTCCTTCAGCAGGTCCCATTCGATGCCGCGCTCGCCGAGGTGGTAGAGTACCTGGTTCGCTGCGCAGTTGGCGCCCTTCGCGACCGCGCCGAGCCGCTTCATGTCGCCGGCGTCGAAGTTCGACACGCCCCAGCGGCGGATCTTGCCGTCGGCCTTCAACTTCTCGAATGCGCCGACCGTCTCGGCGAGCGGAACCGAGCCGGGCCAGTGCAGCAGATAGAGGTCGAGCCGGTCGGTCTTCAGGCGCGCGAGCGAACGCTCGCAGGCGGCGATGGCGCCCGGGCGCGAGGCGTTGTGGGGATAGACCTTGGAGACGAGGAATACGCCGTCGCGGCGGCCCCGCATCGCCTCGCCGACGACCTCCTCGGCGCCGCCTTCCCCGTACATCTCGGCGGTGTCGATGAGGCCGAGGCCGAGGTCGAGGCCGAGCTGCAACGCCTTCACCTCCTTCACGCGGTCGCGGGCGCGCTCGCCCATGCGCCAGGTGCCGAGGCCAAGCGCCGGGACCTTCTCGCCGTCCGCGAATGTGACAGTACGCATGTGTCGCGCGTCCCTCAGCGCTCGTCGACGATCGGATTTGAGAGCACGCCGATGCGCTCGACCTCGACCTCGATGGTGTCGCCTGCCTTCATCCAGGCCGGCGGCTTCCTCGCGTGCGCGACGCCGGAAGGCGTGCCGGTCGCGATGAGGTCGCCCGGCTCCAGCGTCATGATCTCGGAGAGGATCGCGATGGTGCGGGCAACGGGGAAGATCATGTCGCTCGTATTGCTGTCCTGCATGACGCGTCCATTGAGGCGGGACTGGATGCGAAGTCCGGATGCGCCTTTCGGCAGCTCGTCGGCAGTGACGACATGCGGCCCGAGCGGGCCGGTCGCATCGAAGTTCTTGCCGGCTGTCCACTGCGACGTCTTGCGCTGGTAGTCGCGCACCGAGGCGTCGTTGAAGAGCGTGTAGCCGAAGACGTGGTCGAGCGCGTTCGCTTCCTTGATGTGGCGACCGCGCTTGCCGATGACGACGGTCAACTCCGCCTCGTAGTCGAGCTGCTCGGAACATCTGGGCCGCACGACCGGGCGGCCTGCCGCGAGCAGTGAGGAGGGCACGCGCAGGAAGAAGGAAGGGTAGCTCGGCGGCGCGTGGCCGCCCTCCTTGGCGTGCTCGAGGTAGTTGAGGCCAACGCAGACGATCTTGCCCGGGCTCGCGATCGGCAGCGCCGGCCGCGCATCCTCGAGTGCAATGCGCGGCGCCTTCGTTGCGACCGACTGGATCTGCATGAGTGCCGCCGATCCGCCGTCGATCATGGCGAGCAGCGTCGCCGGTCCGCCGGCGGCGGTGATGTCGCGCACGCTGTCACCTTCGATCAGGCCGAGGTGGGGACCCGATCGGGTCTCGAACATCATCAACCGCATGGCCTGCTCCCTTCAGGATGGACGCGACGGGGCCGCCGCTCAGCTCTTGACCGCGCCGGACGCGAGGCCAGCCACCATGTACCGGCGGAACATGTAGTAGATGAGCGTGGGCGGCAGCGCGTAGATCGCGCCTGCCGCCATCAGCAGCGACCAGGGCGCATCGTCGAACGCGAGGAAGTTGCCGAGCGCGACCGGCAAAGTCAGCTGCCGCTCGTTCGAGAGCATCAGGAAGGCATAGAGGTACTCGTTCCAGGCGAGCAGGAGCGCGTAGATGCCGATCGCGACGATCGTCGGCACCATCAGCGGCAGGTAGACGTACCAGAGCAGCTTCATCGGCGTCGCGCCGTCGATCCGCGCTGCCTCGTCGAGCTCGACCGGGATCTTGGCGGAGGCCTGGTTCATCACCCAGATCGCATAGGGCGAGGCGAGCGCCACCATCGCGAAGATCATCGACCACGGCGTGTCGATGAGGCCGTAGAGCCCCATGGTGCGGTACATCGGGATGGCGAGGAACGCCGCCGGGATCAGGTAGGTGAGCAGGGCGATGTTGGTGATCGTGCGTCCGCCCGGGAGCTTGAGGCGCGTAATCGCGAAATTGGCGCCGATCGAGATCGCGAGCGAGATGACGGCCGTGCCGACGGCGATGACCACGCTGTTGAGGAGTTGTTGCCAGAAATACTGCACAAGGTTGTGCCTGGCTCCGAGCGCAGTCTGGAAGTTCTGCAGCGTGAAATATTGCGGCAGGATCCCGCTGGCGACCGCCTTGTCCGCCGGCGCGACGGCGATGAGCAGCATGTGGTAGATCGGGAGCAGCGTCCAGATCAGCACCGCGAGCCCGATCAGCCACACCGTGATGCGCTCGGCGAGCGAATTCATTTCGCGGTCTCCTCGCCGGGATTGGAGAGGCGCTTCATCATGAACCAGACGAGCGGCAGGATCGCCGGCATCGCGAAAATAACCGAGGCGAGTGCTACGTCGATCTGGTCCATGCGCAGATAGCGCACGCCGAGGGTGGCGAGCACCTGCGTCAAGTCGAGCGGGCCGCCGCCGGTCAGCAGGTAGACGCTGTTGAAGTCGCCGAGGCTCCAGATCGTCGAGAGCAGCAAGGAGGTGAGATAGATGCCACGCATCGCGGGCCAGGTGATGTGACGGAACTGCTGGAACGTTCCGGCGCCGTCGACGGCCGCCGCCTCGTAGTGCTCCTTCGGCACCTGCATGCGGGCCGCGAGCAGGATCAGCGTCCAGAACGGCAGCGACTTCCAGATGTGCACCATGATGGCGAGGAAGAGGCCGTAGTGGCGCTCGGTGAGCCAGCCTGGGCCCTCGACCTTGAACCACTGGAAAATGAGCGCGTTGACCATCCCCCATTCGGGATTGAACATCCAGCGGAACGACAGGATGGTCGGGATCGACGGCATCGCCCAGGCAACGACGAACAGCACCGAGAGCCAGCGAATCCAGTGCTCGGGCCTGAGGAAAAAGCCCGACAGCAGCAGCGCAACGAGCATCTTGAGGTTCACCGCGATCAGCAGGAAGATCACCGTGTTGGCGATCGTGGAAAAGAAGATCGGGTCCTGCAGGAGCTTGGTGTAGCTCTTCGGGTCCGAGCCGAGATAGAGCCCGTAGAGCACGGGATAGACGACGAACAGCGCGAATACGAGCAGGTAAGGGAGCACGAGCAGCCAGGCGACCTTCCGATCCCGCTCGGCCGGCGCACGGCTGCGGGCAGCGGTCGTGGCGCCGGCGCCACTCGGCACTGCCATCGCCATCGCTCGGTTCTCCCAGGTGCTCGGGCCGCCAGGCATTCGCGAGGGGAGGAGCGGCGGACGAGCGCCCGCCGCTCCTGGCGAGGGGTCAGTTGGCGAGGATCTGTTTGACGCGGCCGATCAGCTCCTCCGCTGCTTCCTCCGGCTTGATGCCATCCTTGGCGACGCGCGCGGTGGCGCGGCCCCACACGTTCTCGGCATTGATGACGGTGAACTTCCAGTTCTTGGTGAACGGGAAGAACACGATGCCCTCCGCAACCTGCTTCTGCACGGCGGCGCGGTGGGGGTCCTTGCCGTCGGTCCAGAAGGCCGCGGTCGAGGCCTTCTTCATCACCGGCACCCAGCGGCCGAGCGAGCCCTCGACGTAGGGCGTCAGGTTCTCCTCGGCGAGGAAGAACGCCAGGAACTCCTTGGCGCGCGCCTTGTTCTTGCTGTCGGCGAAGACGACGGCGGTCTTGACCGCGGCGAGCTGCGGGAGCTTGCCGCCGTTGGGCTTGTCGGGGAAGCCGCGGGTGCGGATCTTCTCGTAGTAGTTGGTCTTCGCCGTCGCCTTCTGCTCGGGTGTCGATTCCGCCTTGTTCATGGTGTCGAACTGCGCCGCCGGAATCGAGATCGTCGCGTTGTGGGTGAGCACCGTCGTCTTGTTGGCGAAGTTCAGGTTGTTGTCGACGTCGCCCCAGTTCACCGACGACGCCGGCGAGCAGCCGCGCGACACGATCGAAGCGTAGTCGGCGATCGCCTTGGCGAGGCCGGCCTTGTTCTCGGGCTTGTCGAGCACGAGGTTGCCGGCATCGTCGACGACCTGCACGTTGTAGGCGTTCATGAACATGTGGAACGAGTAGAACGTGTCGGAGGCCTGGACGCTCGCCGGATGGCCAATGCCGAACACGCGCTGGCCCTTGGCCCGCAGCGCGCCCTGCACCTTGTCGCACCAGAAGTCCCAGAACGGCTTCCACCCCTGCGGGATGTCGCTCTCCTTGAAGCCCGCGTCCGCCAGCATGTCGATCCAGTAATTGATGTGCATGAGCTGCATCTCGACCGGCACGGCGTAGTAGGCCGTCTTGTTGGCCTTGCCGTTCTTCAGGAACGTGGTCGAGAGCGGACCCGGCAGGTACTGGTCCTTGAGCGGCGTGAGGACATCTGTCAGGTCCTCGAGCTTGCCCTCGAAGGCCCACTTGCCTGTCACGCGGAAATCGTAGGTGAGGCCGAAGCCGACGTCGGGCGGTGTGCCCGCCTCGACCGCCGACACCGACTTGGTCACCACGTCCTCGGGCGAGAACAGCGAGATGTCGACGGTGACGCCGGTCTTCTTCTGGAACTTCTCGACGACGTCCTTCAGCGCCTTGTCCTCGGATGGGTAGAACGCCTTGGTCCACCACACCTGCAGCTTCTCCTGGGCATTGGCTGGCAGGCTCGCCATCACCGTGGCGATTGCCACGGTCGAAACGGCAGCCACGAGGCGGCGTGTCAAAGTGCTGTGCATGTTCTGAGTTTCCTCCCTGCGCACAATGGTTTGGCGGTCGGTCGGAGCAGCCTCGATCGTGCCGCCTCCGGCCGCATCCCGGCCCTCGATTCTAGCACGGACGCAATGGCCGTGCACGCCCGCCGGACGTGTCGGGCGCCTTCGTAATATTGTCGGTTGCGGCCGTCTGCGCCTTGTCTATACGGGAAGCCAGCGCCGATCCGGGAGGAACGCTCATGCCGATCATCAACCGCATCGCTGGCATGCACGACGAGATCAGCGAGTGGCGGCGCGACATCCACGCCAACCCCGAGCTCCTCTACGACGTGCACCGCACCGCCGGGCTCGTCGCCGAGCAGCTCAGGGCATTCGGCTGTGACGAGGTGACACCCGGCGTCGGCCGCACGGGCGTGGTCGGCGTGATCAAGGGACGCACCTCGGCTTCCGGAAAGGTGCTCGGCCTCCGCGCCGACATGGACGCGCTGCCGATGACCGAGATCACCGGCCTCCCCTATGCCTCGAAGACGCCCGGCAAGATGCACGCCTGCGGCCACGACGGCCACACCGCCATGCTGCTCGGGGCCGCCAAATACCTCGCCGAGACGCGCAACTTCGACGGCACCGCGATCGTCATCTTCCAGCCGGCGGAGGAGGGCGGCGCCGGCGGCAAGGCGATGGTCGACGATGGGCTCATGGACCGCTGGGGCATCCAGGAGGTCTACGGCCTGCACAACCAGCCGGGCATGCCGGTCGGCAGCTTTGGGATCCGCCCGGGTCCCTTCCTTGCCGCCTCCGACCGGGTCTACATCACGATCACCGGCACAGGCGGGCACGCCGCCAAGCCGCACAAGTGCGTCGACACGGTTCTCGTCGGCGCCCATATCATCACCGCGCTGCAGTCGATCGTGGCGCGCAACATCGACCCGCTCGAGGCGGGCGTCGTGTCGATCTGCATGTTCCACGCGGGCGAGGCGGGCAACGTCATTCCCGAGGTCGCCACGCTCACCGGCACGGCGCGCTCGCTGGTGCCGCACGTGCGCGACATGCTGGAGAAGCGCATCGTCGAGGTTGCGGAGACGACCGCGAGCATGTTCGGCGCGACCGCGAAGGCCGTCTACCGGCGCGACTATCCGGTGACGCGCAATCACGAGCGCCAGACCGCGTTCGCGGCTGCCGTCGCGTCCGCGGTGTCGGGCAAGGACAAGGTCGACACGACCGTGCCGCCGGTGATGGGGGGCGAGGATTTCTCGTTCATGCTCGAGGCGCGGCCCGGCGCCTTCATCTTCATGGGCAACGGCGATACCGCCGGCCTGCACAACCCGGCCTACAACTTCAATGACGATGCTATCCCCGTCGGCGTCTCCTACTGGGCCCGCCTGGTCGAGACCGCGATGGCGGGATGAAACAGGAAGCGCCACCCTCCTACTGCATCACCACCTCGACCTGCACCGACTGGCCCATGCGGAGCGTGAAGTCGCGCCGGTAGACGGCGCCCGCCTGCTTGGCGCTCACCGAGTAGGTGCCGGGGGCGAGCGTGTGCGTCGGCAGCGCGCCGACGCTCTCCTTCACGATGTCTCCCTGCGGCGTCGTGATCGTCCACTGCGTGTCGGCGACCGCCTCGCCCCCCGCGCGCTGGACGAGTTTCAGCGTCACCTTGGCGGCGGCGTGGGCGACGGAGGCTTCGGTGAGCTTTCCCGCTTCGACCGTCACGTCGGCCTTCACCGAGGCGTTGGCGTCGCCGACGGTCGAGACAATGTGGTAGATGCCGGAATTCAGGCGGATGATGACGCCCGGTTTCACGCTGCCGATGATCTTGGCGCGGTTGCCGTTCTGGTCGCGCTCGTCGGTGTAAATGTCGTAGGCGACCGTGTTGGCGGGTGCCGGCTTGCCGTCGCCGACAAAGGCGGAGAGGCGCAGGCCCCCGGCGTTCAGCACGAGCTTCTCGCTGGCCGCGGCGCCCGCGGGCACGCTCACCTTGCGCGTCAGGTGCGCGCGGCCGAAGGCGGCGTTCACCATGTAGTCGCCGGCGGCGAGCTTGAGCGTCGGCGCGGCCTCGCGGCTGGTGGCGACGAGCTTGCTCTTGCCGTCCGGGCCGGGCTTCTCCTCGTAGATGCGCCAGATCACGCCCTGGTCGATGCGCTGGCCGTTCTCGGTCAGAAGCGCGGAGAGCGCCAGTGTCGCGGTCGAAGCCGGCGCGGCCGTCCGCGCCTCCGGCGCCGAACGCGGCACGACGGTGGTGTTCGCGGGCGGGGCGACGGTTTGCGGCGCATCGGGGATCGCACCGCGGATCTCGATGCCGGTCGCCCAGCCGCCCTTGGCAGGCGCGGCCGGCTGCTGCGCCGGCGACGGCGGAGCCAAGGCGAGTGTGGCGGCCACAGCGAAGACTGCCAGGGTGACGCGCGGCCTCAACATCCCGAATCTCGTACCTTGGTTGCTCGCGTGTGTCATTCGTCCGCCCGGTCAGTCCACGGCGATCTCGATGACCCGGCTCTCGCCCGTCCGGACCTCGAACGCGCTCTCGAATCGGCGATCGCGACTCTCGATCCGGACCTTATAGCGCCCCGCCGCCAGAATGGCGCGCGGCTCCTGCTGGACGGTCCGCCAGACGGGCTTGTCCTGGGTGTCTCTGATGTCCCAGTGCAGATCGCCGAGCGGCAGCTTGCCGGAGGCATCGACGAGTTTCAAGCGCACGCTTCCGGCGGGATGCTCGATCGTGATCCGCTCGCGGGCGCCAGGCCGCACGTCGACCTCGCGCACGGCGAGTGCGTTCTGCCCGCCGAGCTGGGTTTCGATCCGGTAGCGTCCGGCCGTGAGCTGAAATTCGGCCTCCAGCCCGCTCGCGCGGGCGATCTCGCGCGGTCGCGGCTCGAGCAGGAGCAGGCGGTGGAAAACCTGGTCGGCCAGTACGGCGGCGCCGGTCTGAAGCCGTGTGGTCAGGCTCATGCGGGCGATCGGAATGAGGATCGAGCGCGTGACTTCCTCGCCCGGAGCGATCGCGACGATGTCGCGCACCTCGGCCGTGCCATGGCGCGCATTGATGTAGTAGGTGCCGGCGGGCAGCACTAGGTCGAGCTCGGCCCGGGTCGAGCGCGTCACCTCGCGGCGTCCCTGCTGCTGGTCGAGTGCGTCCTCGCTCACCACGATGGTGACGGGATCGAGCGGCGTGCTCGTCTCGCGGTCGAGCGTGCGCAGTTTCAGGCGGCCTGCCGCGAGCGTCAGGTCGGCGTCGAGCTGGGCGCCGGGCGCAAGCGTGACCTCGCGGTGCTGGCGCGCGAGGTCGGCCTCGGCTGAGACCACGTAGGCGCCTGCAGGCATCACGAGGGAGGTGCTGGCGCCCGTCGCGACCCACAGCGTCTTGCCGTTGGCGCCCGGCTCGGCAACCGAGAAGACCGTCTCGGGCAGAGTTGCGCCGCTGCGCTGCAGGGGGGCCGCGAGACGCACCTCCGCCGCATTCAGCGCTATCGGCAGGCGGGTCGGTCCCTTGGCGGCGACCTCGGCTGCGGCCCGCGCGGTGACGAGGCCGCTGCGTGCCTCGACCGTGTAGGAGCCCGGTGGCACGACGATGTGTGGATTGATCCCGTTCGCCTCGGCGACGACGGCACCCGAGGCCGTTGCACCGCGATAGACGCGCCAGTGTGTCTTGGTCGTCGGCGCCGCGCCTCCGGCGGAGAGCAGCACCACCGGATAGAGGCCGGGTGGCGCATCGTCCGGCGGACCGGCAATGGCGGCGGTGGGGCCGGTCGCAGGTTTCGGTGCGGCAGGCCTTGCGACCGGGGTCGTCGCCCGCGGCGCCGCATTGGCGTGGCGGAGCGCATCGTCGACCGCGGCGGTGAGCTGCGCAGCATCGTGGACGTCGAAGAACCGCCCGCCGGTCGCCTTCGCGACGCAACTCATGCGAGGCACGTCCTCCTTGCGCATACCGAGGCTCACGACGTGGATCGCGAGTTTCGGATGCGCTGCGTGGATTTCTTCCGCCGCCGCGCATGCATCCTGCTGGCAGTTGTCCGGATCGTCGTGGATGAGGACGAGGCTCTGCGCCCCCTGCGCGCCGCCGATCGCCTTGACCGCCTCGCGCAGCGCCAGCACCAGGGGCCCCCGGCCCTTCGGATTGAGCCTCTCGAGCGGCCCACCGATGCGGTCGACCGAGAGCCGGTCGAGCGGCAGGATGACCTCGACGTCGCCGCAGTCCCCCTGCCGGCGGTGTCCGAACGAGGCGAGGCCGACGCGCGTCTCCGGCGCGAGCTTGCCGAGCGAGACGCGGACGGCGTCGCGCGCCGCGTGGAACTTCACCGGTCCGGAGCCGCCGAGCTTGCCCCACATCGAGCCGGAGCCGTCGAAGACGATCATTGCGGAGTGGGACGTATCGGCGGCGGCGGGGAGCGCGAGCGCTGCGAGCATGGCCAAGAGCGCGCCACCCCTGGCGGAGCGCTGAAGTCGCGACTGTCTCGAGCGTCCCATCCTTCGGCCGTCCCGTTGTCCGGCGTGCATTGTCAGGCATCCGGAAGTGCGTTAGCGAGGTCCCTGATCTTGCCGGCTCATTGAGCCGATTTCGGGGAATTGCGCAATGTCCTCTTCGACGCTCGAACTTCTGCTGGCGCGTCGGTCCTGCAAGCCGCAGACCCTGCAGGCGCCGGGACCGGCCGCGGCCGAGCTCGAGCACATTCTGACCGCGGCGGCGCGGGTGCCCGACCACAAGAAGCTCTCGCCCTGGCGGTTCATCGTGTTCGAGGGCCCGGCGCGGTCGCAATTCGGCGATGTGCTGGCCGCGGCCTGCCGGGCGGAGGAGGCCGAGCCGCCGTCCGAGACGCGGCTCGCCGGCGAGCTCACCCGGCTCGAGCGGGCGCCGACCGTCGTCGCTGTGATCTCCCGCGTGGTGCCGACGCCTGGTGCGCCGGAATGGGAGCAGGTGCTCTCGTGCGGTGCGGCATGTTTCAGCTTGTGCCTCGCCGCCAATGCGATGGGCTTCGGCACCTGCTGGATCACCGAGTGGTATTCCTACAGCCCGACCGTGCGGAGTGCGCTCGGCCTCGCGGCGACCGAGCGGATCGCCGGCTTCGTCTACATCGGCACGCCGTGCGAGCGCCAGCCGGACCGCGACCGGCCCGCGCTCGCCAGCATCGTGACGCGCTGGGGCGGTTAGCGACGGCGCGTGCAGCAGATTGCGAGGACCCGCATTCCATGTTCTACGAGGCCATCGACAACAGGCACGGCCTGAAGCACGATCCGTTCAAGGCGCTCATCGCGCCGCGCCCGGTCGGCTGGATCTCGACGGTCGGCAAGACCGGCGTATGCAACCTCGCGCCCTACAGCTTTTTCAATGCGGTCTCGGAGCGTCCGGCCTATGTCGTGTTCGGCTCGGCCGGCATCAAGGACAGCCTGCGCAATATCGAGGAGACCGGTGAGTTCGTCTGTTCGCTCGCGACCTACGAGCTGCGCGAGCACATGAACATGACGTCAGCCGCTGTTCCCTACGGCGTCGACGAGTTTCCACTCGCCGGACTGACGGCGGCGAAGTGCCGGTTAGTCGGACCGCCGCGGGTGAAGGAGAGCCCGGTCGCGTTCGAGTGCCGCCATCATCAGACGATCGTGCTGCCGGGAGCGGGGCGCCATGCGAGCGGCTACCATCTGGTGATCGGGCTCGTTGTCGGCGTGCATATCGATGATCGTTACATCGCGGGCGGCATCGTCGATACGGCTGCCATGCGCCCGATCGCGCGGCTCGGCTACATGGATTACGCGGTCGTGACACCGGAGACCAGGTTCACCATCCACCGGCCCGGTGTCGGTCCCGACGGCCAGGTCGTCCCGCCACGCGCGGCCGAGTAGCAGTCGCGATCAGCTGCGGCCGGCGCGCGCCAGCAGCCGCTGCGCCTTCAGAAGGTGGGGCCGGTCGAGCATCTCGCCGTCGAGGCTGAGCACGCCCGCGTCGGGGGCATCCGCGAAAAGCTTGACGATTGCGCGGGCGCGGGCGATGGCCCCGGCATCGGGCGTGAACGCGCGATTGATCTCGCCGACCTGCCCGGGATGGATCGCCATCTTGCCGGTGAAGCCGTCGCGCGCCCCCCGCGCGCACTCCTCGCCGAGACCGCGATCGTCGCGGAAGTTGACGAACACGGTATCGATCGGCTCGACGCGCGCGGCGACCGCAGTGAACAGCGTCAGGTCGCGCGCCATCTGAAAGGGCGACGTGTAGCGCCCGTCGCCCTCACGGACGCCGCTAGCGCCGACCTCCGCCGAGAGGTCCTCGGCGCCCCAGGTGAGCCCGATCAGCCGCGTGCTCGCCTCGACGTAGCTTGCCATGTTGAGCAGCGAGATCGCGACCTCGGTCGCGATGGCGAGGATGCGGGTTGCGCCGTCCTTGGCTCCGAGCACCTCTTCGGCGTGCGAGAGCGCGAGCGCGAGCCGCTGGACGTCCCCGCCCGAGCGCGATTTCGGCAGCATGATGCCGTCGGGCGCGGCGCTCATCACGGCCTCGACGTCGGCCTGCCAGGCCTCGCTCGTCAGCGGGTTGATGCGGACGTAGAGGCGCGGGCGGTCGGTGCGGGCCGCCTCGGTCGCGATGAAGGACCGCACCAACCGGCGCGCGGTCGCCTTGCGGTCGGTGGCGACCGAGTCCTCGAGGTCGAGAACCAGAACGTCGGCGCCGCACGCGCGCGCCTTGACGAGCTTGCGCTCACTGTCGCCCGGCACGAACAGCCACGAGCGCATCGCCTCAGGCCCCCTTCGGCCGCTTGCGCATGAAGGCCTGCCGCCGGCATTCCGCGACGAGCTCGTCGCGCTGGTTGAACGCCTGGTGGCGGAACTCGACGAGCCCGGCATCGGGCCGCGAGCGGCTCTCGCGCGCAGCGACGACCTCGGTACGCACGCGCAACGTATCGCCGTGGAACACGGGAGCGGGGAACTTCACCACGGTCATCCCGAGATTGCCGATCGTAGTGCCGAGCGTCGTGTCGCCGACCGAGATGCCGATCATGAGCCCGAGCGTGAACAGGCTGTTGACCAGCGGCTTGCCCCACTCCGTCGCGGCGGCGAAGTGATGGTCGATGTGCAGCGGCTGGGGATTGTGGGTGAGGCAGGAGAACAGTGTGTTGTCCATCTCCGTCACCGTGCGGCGGACCGCGTGATCGAACACGCGGCCAACGGTCAGCTCCTCGAAGTAGAGGCCGGTCATGTCGTTCGGTCGGCTCCTGCCTGGGCGAATGGGCGAGTGTTGTGATCGCGTCAGCCGGGTTTTGCAAGTTGCCGATCGTGCTGATGCTCGGAGGCGCCGAAATGGCACGGCCGTTTACGCGGCATTCATCAGCCCACGATAAATTCGTGTCTAGGTTGCGCCCGCGTCGGGCTCAGGTCGCGTTTCGTTGCCAGGTGGTTGCGGAGTGAGGTCCTTGAGTTCCGTGCTGGACGTGCCGATTGGGCTGATCATGGCTCTCGCTCTGGCGGTTGCGACCGACGGTGGCGAGGGCCAGTTGGCATCCGGGGTCCGCGCGCCATTCGTCCCGCGCGCCGCGGCATCTGCAACTGAAGCTCGCGCCGACGCCGCCGATCCCTTCCGTTTCGGCGAGCAGGGCTGGCTGCGCGGTGTCATGGAGCACGGAGTTGCGGTCGGTCTCGGCCCGTATGCCGCCCGCGTGTTCAAGACGAGCTCGGGGCGGTACTACGTTCCGGACGCGGGCGAGCGCCAGGAGATTGCCGCACTGCGCGGCGATATCGTCGTCGCGGGACAGGTGCTCTATCGCATGGCGAAGGCGGATGCGTCAGCGCTCGAGGATCGGTCCGGCCGCAGGCCGCACTTGCACGAGCTGCTGGCCGCGCATCTCCTCGGCCGCGATGCCGCCGAGAAGCTCGCCCGACTGGCGGTCAGCGCGCCACGGACGCCGGCGGCGTCCGCGATGCCGGCACTCGCGCTCGCAAACCCGGATCTGTTCTTCGCCGGCACACGGCCCCGCTCCGCCTATGAGGTGACGATCGAGCTCGTCGCAGCGACCCGTGGCGAGGCGGCGCGCGCGCCGCTCATCGCCGCTCGCGCGGAACGCGGCGCTCCGGTCGCGGGATTGCGCGGTGCGCAGTTACCGCCGACAAGGCAGCGCGCGGTCTCGGCCACCGAGGCCTCGGCCGCCCGGACGCCTGCCCACTGAGGCGACGCAAGCGCGAGCCCGCGTTCAGCGTCGCCGCGGCCGGCGTGGCATCCGCTTGCCGTGCCAGCCCTTCATCAGGCTCGCGTGCATTTTTGTGCCGTCGGAGAGCATCTCGAAGCGCAGTGCACCCGCGGTCGGGATCGCCTCGACGAGACGCACGCGTACGTCGTCGCCGAGCCGGAAGGCGAGACCCGAGCTCTGCCCGACCAGGGCATGTGCAGTCTCGACGTGGGCATAGAATTCGCGCCCGAGCGTCGAGGCCGGGACGAAGCCGTCGGCGCCGGTTTCTTTCAGCCGCACGAACAGGCCGAACTTGACGACGCCCGAGATGCGCGCGTCGAACTCAGCGCCGATCCGGTCGGCGAGGTATGCCGCGATCAGCCGGTCGGCTGTCTCGCGCTCGGCCGCCATGGCGCGTCGCTCGGCCTGCGAAATCTGCTCGGCGATGTCCTTGAGGCGCGGCACCTCGCTGTCGGCCAGCCCGCCCGCGCCGAGCCGGCAGGCTCGGATCAGTGCGCGGTGCACGATCAGGTCGGCATAGCGGCGGATCGGCGAGGTGAAGTGCGCATACCGCAGGAGGTTGAGGCCGAAGTGGCCGGCGTTCTCTGGCGCGTAGGTCGCCTGCGCCTGCGACCGCAGCACCACCTCGTTGACGAGGTCGGGCACCGGCAGGGCCTTGGCGTGGGCCAGCACCTGGTTGAAGTGGCCGGGCTTCAGCGCGTTCCCGGCCGGCAATTTCAGCTCGAGGGTGTCGAGGAAGTCGCGCAGGCTCTTCAGCTTTTCCTTCGATGGCGGCTCGTGCACGCGATAGACGAGGGGGGTCTTGCGGGCCTCGAGCGTCTCTGCGGCCGCGACGTTCGCCTGGATCATGAACTCCTCGATCAGGCGATGGGCGGGAAGACGCTCGGGCGTGTAGACGCGCGCGACCCGGCCATCGGCGCCGATCTCGATGCGCCGCTCCGGCAGGTCGAGATCGAGCGGCGCGCGCCGATCGCGTGCCTTGGCTAGCGCGGCGTAGGCGGCATAGAGCGGCTCCAGGGCGGGCTTCATCAGGGGCGCGCACTTCTCCGATGGCCGCCCGTCGATCGCCGCCTGCGCCTCCTGGTAGCTGAGCTTGGCTGCAGATCGCATCATCGCGCGCATGAAGGCGTGACTGCGCTTCTCGCCCGATCGGTCGAACACCATGCGTACCGCGAGGCAGGGGCGGTCCTGGCGCTCGATGAGCGAGCAGAGGTCGTTCGAGATGCGCTCGGGCAGCATCGGCACGACGCGGTCGGGGAAGTAGACCGAGTTGCCGCGCACCTGCGCCTCCCGGTCGAGCCGCGAGCCCGGCCGCACATGGTGGGCGACGTCGGCGATGGCGACGATGACGACGAATCCGCCCGGGTTCTGCGGGTCGGGGTCGGTCGCGGCGTGAACGGCGTCGTCGTGGTCGCGCGCATCGACGGGATCGATCGTGACCAGCGGCAGGGTTCTCAGATCGGTGCGGCCGTCGAGCTTCGGCGCCGCGAGGTCCTTAACCTCCGCGAGCACGCTTTCGGGGAACTCGTCGGGGATCGCGTGGGCGTGGATCGCGATCAGGCTGATCTTGCGCTGGTCCTCGGGGTTGCCGAGCGTCTCGGCCACGCGCGCCTGCGGTACGCCGTGCCGTCCGGCACGGGCGAGATCGAACCGCACGAGGTCGCCGTCGTGGGCGCCACCCTCGTTCCCCTTCTGGATCGCCCAGTCCCTGAGCGCTTTGCGGTCGATCGGCGCGATCGTGCCGCCGCCACGCGCATGCGCCCGGAAGATGCCGAGCAAGCGCCGCTTCTCGCGCGGCAATCGTCGGATCGGCTCTGCCTCGAGGCGGTAGCCGGCGACATCCTTCTCCTCGAGCCGCGCGATGCGCGCGAGGATGCGGTCGCCGATGCCGAGCGCGGGCTCGCCTGCCTCGATGATGCGGCGGCCGGCGAGTACCAGGACGCGCGGGCGTGCAGCCTCCTCCGCGTCCCACACCGCCGGCTCCGCGACGAGCTCGCCGTCGTCGTCACGCGCGACGATTTCGAGCACGGCGACCGGGGGGAGCGCGCCCGTCTCGCGCAGCTCCTTCCTGTTGCCGGAGAGTGCGCCGTCGGCTGCGAGCTCGGCAAGGAGCTGCTTGAGCGCCGGCCGGTCGGCGCCCTTGATTGCGAAGGCGCGGGCGATCTCGCGCTTGCCGACCTTGCCTTGCGCGGAACGCACGTAGCGCAGGATCTCGTCCTTGCCGGGCAGGCCGCCCTCGGTTCGAGACTGGCGCTTGCGTTTGGTCACGGGGCGGGCGGAGCGGATCTAGTCGGCATCGGCGGAGGCAGCCTTGCGCTTCGCGGATCGGGGCTTGGCCTTCGCCGGCTTCTTTGCAGTGGCACCCGCGTCTCCGTCGTTGGCCTTGGCGGCGCTTTTCTTGGCGGGGACCTTGGCGCCGCGCTTCGGCTTGAGCCCGCCCTTGGCGATCCGCTCGGCGAGCAGCGTGACGGCCTCCGAGACGGACAGCGATGCCGGATCCCGCCCCTTGGGAACATTGGCGTTGACCTTGTTGTGGCTTATGTAGGGGCCGTAGCGGCCGTCGAGCACCTCGATCTTGCCACCCTCGTCGGGATGCTCGCCCAAGTCCTTCAGCACTTTTCTCACCGCTGCGCGTCCGAACCGGCCCTTGCCGCCGCCGGCCCGCTTTTCCGCGAGCAGGGTGACTGCGCGATTGAGGCCGATCGAGAACAGCTCCTCGGCGCCCTCCACGTTGGCATAGGTGCCGTCATGGAGGATGTACGGTCCGAATCGGCCGAGGCCGGCCGTGACCATGGTGCCGGTTTCCGGATGCAGGCCGACCTCGCGCGGCAGCGAGAGGAGCGCGAGTGCCTTCTCCAAGTCGATGGCGGCGGCATCGATGCCTTTCGGGATCGACGATCGCTTCGGCTTCCCGCCGTCCTCGTAGTCCTTCTGCTCGCCGAGCTGGAGGTAGGTGCCGAACCGCCCCGATTTGACGAGAACGGGAAGCCCGGATTTCTCGTCGAATCCGAGCTCGCGGTCGCCGCCGGCCGCCCCGTTCTGGTCGGAGAGCTGGCGGGTGAAATTGCAGTCGGGATAGTTGCCGCAGCCGATGAACGCGCCGAACTTGCCGGAGATCTTGAGGCTCAGGCGGCCTTTGCCGCACCTCGGGCAGGTGCGGGGGTCGCTGCCGTCCTCCTTCGCCGGAAAGACGTGCGGGCCGAGCATCTCGTTCAACGCCTCGAGCACGTCGCCGACGCGCAGGTCCTTGATCTCGTGGATCGCGCCGGTGAACTCGCGCCAGAAGTCCTTCAGCACGTCCTTCCAGGCGAGCTCGTTGTTCGAGATGAGATCGAGCTTCTCTTCCAGCCCGGCGGTGAAGTCGTATTCCACGTAGCGCATGAAGAAGCTCTCGAGGAACGCGATGACGAGGCGGCCCTTGTCCTCCGGAATGAGGCGTTTTTTCTCGAGGCGGACGTAGTCGCGCTCCTGCAGGATGGCGATGGTGGCGGCATAGGTCGATGGCCGGCCGATGCCGAGCTCCTCCATGCGCTTGACGATGGAGGCCTCCGAGTAGCGCGGCGGCGGCTGGGTGAAGTGCTGGTCGGCGTCGATGCCCTTGTCGGTCAACCGGTCGCCCGCGGCGAGCGCCGGCAGGCGGCGGCTGTCATCGTCGCCGGCATCGTCCTTGCCTTTCTCGATGATCCGCTGGCGATCGTCGCGGCCTTCCTCGTAGACCTTGAGGAAGCCGTCGAAGGTGACGACGGAGCCGGTGGCGCGCAGCTCATAGACCTTGCCGTCGCGACCCTTGACCTCGATCTCGGCCGTCGTCTGCTCCATCTCGGCCGGCGCCATCTGGCTCGCGAGCGTGCGCTTCCAGATGAGCTCGTAGAGGGCCGCCTGATCCTTTTCCAGGTAGCGACGGACGCTGTCGGGGGTGCGGCGCGGGTCGGTCGGACGCACCGCCTCGTGCGCCTCCTGGGCGTTCTTGGCCTTGGTCTTCCACTCGCGCGCGAACGGTGTGTAGCGGCGGCCGTAGGCGCTCTCGATCATCGCGCGGATGTGGGCGATGGCCTCCGGCACGATCTGGACGGCGTCGGTGCGCATATAGGTGATGAGGCCTACGGTCTCGCCGCCGAGGTCGACGCCCTCGTAGAGCCGCTGTGCGGTGCTCATCGTCTGCTTCGCGGAGAAGCCGAGCTTGCGCGAGGCGTCCATCTGCAGCGTCGAGGTGGCGAACGGCGGGTACGGGTTGCGCTTGACGGGCTTCTTGTCGACCGAGACGACCTTGAATTCGCCCTTTTCGATCGCCGCCTTGATCGCGTGGGCGGTCGCGGCATCCTTGATGTCGAGCTTGTCGAGCTTCGCCCCCGCGATCGCAGTCAGGCGGGCGCGGAGTTCTTCCGACTTCGCTGTCGCAAGCTGCGCCTCGATCGTCCAGTATTCGTCGGTCTTGAACGCCTCGATCTCGGCCTCGCGGTCGCAGATGAGCCGCAGCACCACCGATTGCACGCGCCCCGCCGAGCGCGAGCCCGGCAGCTTGCGCCAGAGCACTGGCGAGAGCGTGAAGCCGACGAGGTAGTCGAGCGCCCGGCGGGCGAGATAGGCCGAGACCAGCGGCTGGTCGATGCGGCGCGGCTCCTTGAGGGCGGCCAGCACCGCCTGCTTAGTGATGGCGTTGAAGGCGACCCGCTCGATGGGCAGGTCCTTGCGCAGCGCCTTCCTCTCGCCGAGGATCTCCAGGATGTGCCACGAGATCGCCTCGCCCTCGCGATCGGGGTCGGTTGCCAGGATCAGCTTGTCGGCCTTCTTCACCGCTTCGGTGATGTCCTTCATCACCCGCTTGCCGCGGTCCTGCACGTTCCAGTGCATGGCGAAGTCATTGTCCGGCTCCACCGCGCCGTCCTGGGAGGGCAGGTCGCGCACATGGCCGATCGAGGCGATCACCTTGTAACCGCTGCCCAGATACTTGTTGATGGTCTTGGCCTTGGCGGCCGATTCGACGATGACGACGTTCATTTCGGCTTCAGCGGTCCTTGATGACGGGTCGAGCCGCCAACGTGCCGGCCGGACTGGTTCCCCGTGGGCCCAGCGCGCGTCCGTCCGGTCTCGTTGGAGCGGGCGGGAACATGGTTGATCGGGAACGGGCTGTCAAACGTCGCGGAACAGCAGATACATTCAGGCTTCGGATCTTCAGGTATTGAAGATTGTCTGCTTGTTCTATAGGTTGACACAACTCTAGGTGGCTTTAGCGGGAGGGGTATATAGAAAATGGTAGGAGAGTACAAACTCGCGAGCACGATCTCGATCTCACCGGCGCTCGGGGAGCATGACCGAAACGGGCCTTCATTGCCGTGCTTCGAGGCGGCGAGCCTGCTCGATCAGCTCGGCTACATTGCGGACTTGACGCTGCAACTGCGGCTGATGGCCGACCGCATGGGCCTCGAGACGCTCAGCGGGCTGCTGCAGCTGGCCCACCGCGAGGCGGCGGTCCAGATCGACCTCGAGGCGGCGAACGCCGACCGGCGACGCGACTAGGTCGCCGCGGATCACATGTGCGGACGACGATGCGGCGCCTCAGTCCGCATCGACGAGGCGATTGAGTTCGCGTGGCGCGAAGTAGGACACGAAGCCGAGCGCGTCGAGGCGGCGGCGGGCGTCGGCGGCCAGCGCCGGATTGTCGAGATACTCGACGACGAGCACCGGCCGTCCCTCGCGCTGGAGTTTCGTGAGGTAGTGCAGGCTCGAGGTGACGTCCGCCGGGTCGTTGGCGGTGGACGGCCCGGCGATGCCGAAGAGCAGGTCCTCCTTTGCGACGCCGTCGATCGCGTCGCGCAGGCGGCCATGCGCGATCAGCTCCTCGGCGTTCTGCATCACGATGAGGAACTCGGGATTCTGCCCGCGGGCATAGATGGCAAGGCGCTCGATCAGGTCGACCATCTCGCTCTCGGCGCTGGCGCGCTCACCGCGGAAGGCCGCATGGGCGTCTGCCCCGTCGAGGTAGACCCCGTCGAAGCCCGCCGCCACGATCTCGTCGAGCAGCGCTTGCGGATTGCCGAACAGCAGCCGCTGCCAGTCGCGGTCCCAGTAGCGGACGCGGAAGTTCCCCTGCCAGCGCAGGTTCTCATCCGCGAGCCAGGACGGCGCGGCGGCGCTCGGCCGCCTCGGCACGCGGGGCGCCGTGATTTTGGGCTCGGCGAAACGGCCGGCGATGCGCGTTGCGGTCGGCACGTGCGCATCACGCGCCGTCGCCGTCCTGATGTCGGGCGCGACCCAGGCCTTGCTCCAGTAGCCGCGATAGCTCTCGGCCTCCCCGATCGAGAGGTAGGCGAGGACAAGCCGACGACCGCCATCGGGCCGGCGCCGGACCATGTCGACCGCGACCTCCTGCGTCCGGTTGCGCCAGCCCTTGAGGGCGTCCGGGTCGACGACCAGGAGATCGAAGCTCGAGCCCATGGCCACGCGGGGATCGAGGTTGGCGAGCTGGTAGCCCCAGCGCCTGACTTCGGCGAGCGCCACCTGGCTCGCGGTGGCACCCGGTCGGGTGGACGGATTGCGCTCGGGCTCGACACCGGCGTGCATCAGCCAGGCACCGCCGCTGACCATGACAACGAGTAGCGCGAGCCCGAAGCCGCTGCGGCGCAGCAGGGCGCGGCCATTGGCTCGCGGCTGGTGCGATTGCCCCTGGTCGGATGCAGTCGGCGCGGTCGGCGATCCGATACTTCCCTGATCCAATGTCCCCGCCGGCCGCGCGAAAGCGGCCCGGCTCCCGTATCATCGGACGCCTCGCAGCGCCCTGGCCCGTCGGCGGACAGGAAACCCGCGACTGCGACGACTTCAAGGCCGATCGGGCGCGCCGCGGCGTTGCCCGATCGATTGCCTTCGAGGCGTGGCCCGATCGCCATAGTGCGGTTAGCGGCCTTGGCGTGCGGTTTGCTTGCCGCATCGCTCCCGAGCCGCCCGGAGCGAGCCATGCTGAGCGTCACCACCACCACTGCTGCCGGTATCACCACCACCACCGCTTTCGCGGAGACGACCCCGCCGGCCGAGCAGCGGGCGCTCATCCAGGCCGCGCTCGACGGCAACACGCTCGTGGGCAACGGTACGGCGCCGACCAGGATCGACGGCTACCTGCAGACGTTCGGCGATGCCGACCCGCTCAACGACCGCTACATCGCGACCCATGGCGTGACGGTCGACGGCGTGGCGGTGCCCGATCCCGCGGTGCCGCCCGGTGTCACGCTCTATGGATACGTGGTGACCGCGGGCGACGATGTGATCACCGGCACCGCGGGCCGCGACGGAATCGATGCCGGTGGCGGCGACGACTGGATCTCCGGCGGCAACGGCAACGACACGCTCTATGGCAACGCCGGCCGCGACACGCTGCTGGGCGGCGCCGGCTTCGACACCGTCGACTTCTCGGGCTTTGCGGCGGGCGTGCGCGTCGACCTCACCGCAACGAGCGGCGCCAATGCCTGGAACGCCGGAACTGCGACCGCGCTCGCCGACCTCGACAGGATCGAGGCGCTCGCCGGCACGGCCTTCGACGACAGCCTGACCGGCGATGGCGCGGCGAACACGCTCGCGGGCGGCGCGGGCGCCGACACGCTCAGCGGCGCCGGCGGCAATGATTGGCTCCGCCGTGGCACCGGCAACGACGTGCTGACCGGCGGCTCGGGCTCCGACCGCTTCGCGTTCGACGCCGGCTCGGGCAGGGACACGATCCGCGATTTCGCGCGCGGCAAGGACAAGGTCGTGTTCGAGGGACCGGGCGGTCCGGCGAGCTTCGCTCAGCTTTCGATCTCGGTCTCGGCGAAGGGCGCAGTCGTGGCGTTCGGCGGCGACCAGATCCTGCTCGAGGGCGTCAAAGCCCAGCAGCTCGCGGCATCGGACTTCATTTTTGCCTGATGCTCGCAAAGTAAAGCCCCGCGCGCGCTCGGGCACGCGGGGCTTTCGAGCCCATCGAGATCCGCTCGATCAGTATCGGCCGGAGTGATACCAGCCGCGGTCGGGATGCCAGCGGCCGCCGCCGCACTTGGCAGCAAGCTCGGAACGCAGCGCATTGATCCAGCGCCGCTCGTCCTTGGTGACGCGGCCGTCCTGGGTGGTGCGCCACTCAAACTCGTGCAGCTGCCGCGCTTTCTGCTCGCAGTAGCTGAAGGCGGTGCGGTAACGCCAGCCGGGCGGCGGCCCAGGCGGGGCACCCCAGTATGGCGACGGCGGCGGGGGCGGCGGCGCGCCCCATCCCCAGAATTGTGCATTGGCCTCGGCGGCGCCGAGTGCCATCAGGCCAACCATGATCAGCAATCGCTTCATCTCGTCCTCCTCGAGGTCCCCTGGCGAGAACGGCGCACCATGTCCGGGTCATGTGCTCCTGGCAAGGACTTAGTGGCCCGATCCGCGTGCTCCGCCTGCCATGCGCCCGTGGACATTGACCAGCCCCGCAGCCGGCCTAAACTCCGCGCAATCTCACATAACACTTTCTGCGGGGAGACCCATGGCCCGGAAGCCCAACGCAAACGGCAACGGCAAGCGGCGGCTGCGCTCGAAGGCGTGGTTCGACAATCCGGCCAACGCCGACATGACCGCGCTCTACCTCGAGCGCACGATGAACTACGGCCTCTCACTCGACGAGCTGCAGTCGGGCAAGCCGATCATCGGCATCGCGCAGTCGGGCTCCGACATCGCGCCCTGCAACCGCCATCACATCGACCTCGCCAAGCGCACGCGGGAAGGCATCCGCGATGCGGGCGGCGTCGCCTTCGAGTTCCCGATCCATCCGATCCAGGAGACGTGCAAGCGGCCGACCGCGATGCTCGACCGCAACCTTCAATACCTGAGCCTGGTCGAGGTTCTCTACGGCTACCACATCGACGGCGTCGTGCTGACCACCGGCTGCGACAAGACCACGCCGGCGCAGATCATGGCGGCCGCGACCGTCGACATTCCGGCGATCGTGCTCTCCGGCGGGCCGATGCTCAACGGCTGGTTCAAGGGCGAGCGCACCGGCTCCGGCACGATCGTGTGGAAGGCGCGCGAGATGATGGCGCGCGGCGAGATCGACTATCAGGGGTTCCTGAAGCTCGTCGCCTCGTCCGCGCCGTCGGTGGGCCACTGCAACACCATGGGGACTGCCTCGACGATGAACTCGCTCGCCGAGGCGCTCGGGATGTCGCTCCCGGGGTGCGCTGCGATCCCCGCGCCGCACCGCGACCGCCAGGAGATGGCGTATCTCACCGGCAAGCGCATCGTCGAGATGGTGTGGGAGGACCTGAAGCCGTCAAAAATCCTCACGCGGGCGGCGTTCGAGAACGCGATCGTCGTCAACTCGGCGATCGGCGGCTCGACGAATGCGCCGCCGCACCTCATCGCCATCGCCCGCCACGTCGGCGTCGAGCTCACCTGCGACGACTGGGAGAAGCACGGCTACGAGATCCCGCTGCTGGTCAACCTGCAACCGGCCGGCGAGTACCTGGGCGAGGAATACTACCGGGCGGGCGGGGTGCCGGCGGTGGTTGCCGAGCTGGTTGCCAAGGGGAAGGTCAACAAGATCGCCATGACGGTCAACGGCCGGTCGCTCCATGACAACTGTGTTGGCCGCTTCTCCGACGACCGCAAGGTCATCAAGAGCTACGACGCGCCGATGAAACAGCAGGCCGGCTTCCTCAACCTCAAGGGCAACCTGTTCGATTCGGCGATCATGAAGACCTCGGTGATCGGTGAGGAGTTCCGCAAGCGCTACCTCGCGAACCCCAAGGACCCAAACGCCTTCGAGGGCCGCGCGATCGTGTTCGACGGGCCCGAGGACTACCACAAGCGCATCGACGATCCGAAGCTCGAGATCGACGCGCACTGCATCCTGTTCATCCGCGGTGTCGGCCCGGTCGGCTATCCGGGCGCGGCGGAGGTCGTCAACATGCGCGCGCCCGCCTATCTGCTGAAGAAGGGCGTCACCGCACTCCCCTGCGTCGGCGACGGTCGCCAGTCGGGCACGTCGGGCTCGCCGTCGATCCTCAACGCTTCGCCCGAGGCCGCATCCGGCGGCGGGCTCGCGCTCTTGAAGAACGGCGACAAGGTGCGCATCGATCTGAATAGGCGCACCGCCGACATCCTGATCTCGCCCGCGGAACTAGCGAAGCGGCGCGAGGCGCTCGCCAAATCCGGCGGCTACAAAGTGCCGGAGAGCCAGACGCCCTGGCAGGAGATCCAGCGCGGCATGGTCGACGAGCTCTCACACGGCATGGTGCTCAAGCCGGCGGTCAAGTATCAGCGCATCGCCGAGAAGAAGGGTCTGCCCCGGGACAATCACTGAGCACGACAGGACCGGAAGGCGTCGATCGCGAGCGTCCCGCGGATATCGCGGGTGCGCGCCTCTTTCGCCGCCTCGAGCGGGATGCCGGTGCCGTCGGCGATCTTCACGACCGCATTGAACGAGGCGATTGCCGCTGCCGCATCGACGAGCGCGGCGGCGCCGAGCGCACGCTGCACCTCGTCGCGGACCGCGGCCAGCGTAGGGCCTTGATCACCGAGCACGGCGTCGACGAAGCGCACGAGGAGTGCGCCGTGCGGCACGCCGCCGTCGCGCGCTGCGGCATCGATAATGACGCCGAGGTCGTAGTCCACTCCCGCCGCTTGGCCGCTCTCCCGGAGCAGGCTCGCGTGGCTGGTGGTTCAATAGAAACATCGGTTCAGCGCGGAGGCGCGCGCCGCGATCAGCTCGATCTGCGCGTGGGTGATGGCGCGATGCTCGCGCGCGAAATCGCGGATCTCGTGGTCCTTGAGGTAGAGCTCGACATCGAGGTCGAAGAAGTTGAAGACCTCGGCGGGAACGAGGCTGAGCGCCCGGTGGATGTTCTTGTCGCCATGGACGGGATAGGGGTTCGGATCGCCGGCCGCCGCGTCCTCCGGCGCGAGCGTCGCGACCCAGGCCAGCCCACGGCGGGCGGCGGCCGGGCGCCGGCGTGTCGGCGCACCGGCTTTGGCCACCGGCAGCGGCCGCCGCGGCCGTCCGAGCGCGTGCTCGAAGGTGTCGAGCGCGGTGACGATGGCGACGAGCGAGACGATCTCGACGTAACGCGCCTCGCCGAGGGTGCCATCGCAGAGGCTGCGCGCCCACGCCTCGGTGATCCGCCCGGCATCGGTTGCGAGGCGGTGGATCGCCTCGACCGCGGGCTCCGGCAGCAGGCTGGTCGAGCCGTGGCTGCCCGCCTCCGCGTAGGGCGACAGCGCCGCCTTGCGCCGACGGCAGAGCGCACATTCGCCGGCGGCACGCGCTTCGGCCACGATGGCAATGCGCTCCACGCCGCTCCACCAGGTGCCGGGCTCGGCGATCCTCGCCCATGCCGCTTCAATCGCGGCGAGGAGGCCGGCGCGGGCGGGCAGGTCTGTCACCGCATCGTCGATCGCCATGCCTGGCTCCCCTCAGCGTTCAGCCCGGATGCGCCGCCGCACGCAGGGCCGGTTCACAGCGCGCGCTCACGGCAGCGGCAGCGTCTCGTGCTCCTTGAGCGTGCGCTCGCTCTCGGGGTCGACCTCGATCAGCTTGACGCGGTAGCCCCACAGGTGCGCGACGTGCAGCAGCGTGCGCTCACACGTCGCCTTGTCGAGCAGGACGCCGTTGCGCACCCGGTGCGTCAGCGTCAACCGCCGGCCGCCGGAAAGGTCGGCGCTCGACACCTGGATGTCGGCGTCGCGCGCGCTCGTGTCGTACTGGTCGGCGAGCGCCTTGCGCACGCGCTTGTAGCCCGCCTCGTCGTGGATCGACTTCACCTCGACGACCGGCGCGCTGGTGTTGTCGTGCACCTGGAACAGGCGGAAGTCGCGGATGATCTTCGGCGACATGTACTGCTGGATGAAGCTGTCGTCGCGGAAGTTGGCCCAGGCCTCCTTCAGGACCGCGAGCCAGTCGCCGGATCCTGCGAACTCGGGGAACCATTCGCGATCCTCCGCCGAGGGCTCCTCGGTGATGCGCTTCAAGTCCCGCATCATGGCGAAGCCGAGCGCGTAGGGGTTGAGGCCGGAATAGAACTTCTGGTCGAAGGTCGGCTGGAAGACCACCGAGGAGTGGGAATGCATGAACTCGAGCATCGTTCCTTCGGTGATCTGCCCCTTGTCGTACATGCGGTTGAGGATCTCGTAGTGCACGAAGGTGGCGCAGCCTTCGTTCATCACCTTGGTCTGGCGCTGGGGATAGAAGTACTGCGCCAGCATCCGCACGATGCGCAGGAGCTCACGCTTCCAGTCTTCGAGCTTTGGCGCATGCTTCTCGAGGAAGTAGAGCAGGTTCTCCTGCGGCAGGCCGAGCAGCAGGCTTTCCTTCTGCGCCTCCTTGCTCTCGGGGTCGGCCGAGGCCTTCTGCAGCGCGGAGCGCGGCACGGTGCGCCAGAGCTCGTTGTAGGTCGCCTCCTCGTACTCGCGGCGGCGCTGCTGCTTCTCGACCTGGGCGGAGCGCGAGCGGCGCGGCGAGGGATGGCGGCTGATGCCCTGGTTCATCAGCGCATGCGCGCTGTCGAGCACCGCCTCGACCGCCTCGACGCCGTACTTCTCCTCGCACTCGGCGACGTACTCCTTGGCGAAGGTCAGATAGTCGAGGATCGACGTCGCGTCGGTCCACTGGCGGAACAGGTAGTTGTTCTTGAAGAAGTGGTTGTGGCCCATCGCCGCGTGCGCGAGCACCAGCGTCTGCATCGTCATGGTGTTCTCTTCCATGATGTAGTTGATGCAGGGGTCGGAGTTGATGACGAGCTCGTAGGCGAGTGCGCGGGCGCCCTTGCGGTAGAGCGTCTCCTCGCGGGCGAAGTGCTTGCCGAACGACCAGTGGCGATACATGTTCGGCATGCCGATCGAGGCATAGGCGTCGAGCATCTGCTCGGCGGTGATGACCTCGATCTGGTTGGGGTAGATCTCGAGCCCCATCTCGCCGACGCCGATCTGGTGGATCGCGTCGTAGACCTTGCGCACGAGATCGAAGTTCCACTCCGCGCTCTCGAAGAGCGGGCGGGCGCGGGCTGAAGCCTTGAGCTTCTGGGAGGTCATCGCGTGCGCGCTCCGGCCGACATCTGCGAGGTGGCGAACAGCTCGCGGAACACGGGGTAGATCTCGCCCGGCGTCGAGACGCGGCGCATGGCGAACTGCGCGTGCGACTCGGCAAGGCTCAGGTAGTTCGACCAAACGATCGAGGCCATCGACGGCATCGGCTCGTCGGGCGCGACCTCGATGTAGGCGAAGTACTGGCAGAGGTCCAGCACCTCCTCGCGCAGCATGGCCATGCACTTGTCCATGTCATCGTCGAAGTTGTGCCCGTCGGAGGCCTGGGCGGCGTAGATGTTCCAGTCGGCCGGCGGGTAGCGCTCGGCGACGACCTCGAGCATCACCTCGAGCGCGGTCGAGATCACGGTGCCGCCGCTCTCGGTATCGCGGAAGAACGTCTCCTCGTCGACCTCCTGCGCCTCCGTGGTGTGGCGGATGAAGACCACGTCGACCTCGGTGTAGTGCCGCGTGAGGAAGAGGTGGAGCAGCATGAAGAAGCGCTTGGCGAGATCCTTCAGCGGCTCGGTCATCGAGGCGGAAACGTCCATCAGGCAGAACATCACGGCCTGCGTCTTCGGCTTCGGCCGGCGCTCGAAGCGGTTGTACTGGAGGTCGATCGGGTCGATGTAGCCGACGACCTTGCGCTGGTAGGTGAGGCGGGCGAGCCGCGTCTCCAGCTCCTCGATCCGGCGGTGGTCGGGAGTGGGCCTCGATTCCTCCGCGGCGATGTCGGCGGCGAGCTGGTCGAGCTCCTCCTGGCGCGGCCGGCGCAGCGCGATGCGGCGCGCGAGGCTGTTGCGCATGGTGCGCACGCGGTTGAGCTTCGATGGCGAGCCGTCGGTGGTGAAGCCGGCGCGGACCGGTTGCGGCGTGCGCATGTCCTTGAGCCGCGCCTTGATCAGGTTCGGCAGCTTTAAATCCTCGAAGAAGATGTCGAGGAACTCGTCGCGTGTCAGCTGGAAGACGAAATCGTCCTCGCCCTCCCCGTCCGGCGAGCCCTTCGAGCCCGAGCCGCCGCCGCCCTGATCGGGCTTACGGATCACATCGCCGACCGAGTATTCCTTGTTGCCCGGTAGCACGAAGTCGCGCGAGCCTGAATTGCCGGAGAGGCCGAACGAGGGCTCGCGCAGGCTCTTGGAACGGATGCGGACGTTCTCGCCGCCCTCGGCCTCGGCGACCTTGCGCTTCTTGATCGCCTCGCGCACGGCCTCGCGAATCTCGCCCTTCGCCCGGCGGAGAAACCGCTGGCGGTTGCCGAGGCTCTTGGCCTTCGGGTTGAGGCGGCGGTCGACGATGTTCATGAAGCGCTGGTCTTTCTGTCGCGGCGGCAACCTCGAGCGGATGCCCGCTTTAACCTCACATTAAGGGCACGACACCATACGTGAGAGTGATGCTCGCCTCGAGCATCGAGCATCGTCAACCGATTCTCCTCCACGTGGGTCTTCTGAAGTCCATCATCGATCTCTGTTGGCCAGATGGTCTGTTTGCTCCTTGGATGACCAACAAGCACCGCATTGAACTCATCGCAAGCGTCATCGGGTTTCTACTGGCGGGCTATCTCTGCTTGCAGGCGCTGACCGGACTGGCGCCCGTCCCACCGCTACCGCGATAAAGGCCCGCGGACAGCGACGCCGGCGGCAGGTTGCGACGGCCGGGCTCAGCCGGCCTTCTTCACACGCATGTACCACTCGACCAGGCGGCGCACCTGGCGCGGCGTGTAGCCCCGCAGGACCATGCGCGAAACGAACTCGTCGTGCTTCTTCTCGGTCTCGCCGTCCTTCTTGGCGCCGAACGAGATGACGGGGAGCAGGTCCTCGACCTGCGAGAACATGCGTTTCTCGATGACGTCGCGGATCTTCTCGTAGCTGGTCCAGCTCGGGTTCTTGCCGCCGTTCTTGGCGCGGGCACGCAGCGAGAACTTGACGACCTCGAAGCGGAAGTCCTTGGGGTTGGCGATGCCCGCCGGTTTCTCGATCTTGGAGAGCTCCTGGTCGAGCAGCGGCCGGTTCATGAGCTGGCCGGTGTCGGGATCCTTGAAGTCGTGGTCCTCGATCCAGGCGTCGGCATAGGCGACGTAGCGGTCGAACAGGTTCTGGCCGAAGTCGTGGTAGCTCTCGAGGTAGGCCTTCTGCACCTCGTTGCCGATGAGCTCGGCGTAGCGCGGCGCCAGCTGCTCCTTGATGAACTCGATGTAGGTGTCCTCCTTCTCCTCCGACAGCTGCTCGCGGCGGATCGACTGCTCGAGGACGAACATCAGATGCACGGGATCGGCGGCGACCTCGTGGGTGTCGAAGTTGAAGGTCTCCGAGAGCACCTTGTAGGCGAACCGCGTCGAGGTGCCGTCCATGCCCTCGTTGATTCCGGCAGCGTCCCGGTATTCCTGGATGGTCTTGGCGTGCGGATCGGTGTCCTTGAGGCTCTCGCCGTCGTAGACGCGCATCTTCGAGAACAGCGAGGAGTTCTCGTGCTCCTTGAGGCGCGTCAGTACCGAGAACTGCGCCAGCATCTCGAGCGTGCCCGGTGCGCACGGCGCGCCCGCGACCTCGCTGGTCGACAGCAGCTTGTCGTAGATCTTCTTCTCTTCCGAGACGCGCAGGCAGTACGGGACCTGGATGACGCAGATGCGGTCGAGGAACGCCTCGTTGTTCTTGTTGGCGCGGAAGGTCTGCCACTCGCTCTCGTTGGAGTGGGCGATGATGATGCCCTGGTAGGGCAGCCCGCCGACGTTCTCGGTGCCGACATAGGTGCCGTCCTGCGTCGCGGTCAGCAGCGGGTGCAGCATCTTGATCGGCGCCTTGAACATCTCGACGAACTCGAGCAGGCCCTGCGTCGTGCGATTGAGGCCGCCCGAGTAGGAGTAGGCGTCGGCGTCGTTCTGGCCGTGGAACTCGAGCTTCCTGATGTCGACCTTGCCGACGAGGCTCGAGATGTCCTGATTGTTCTCATCGCCCGGCTCGGTCTTGGCGACACAGGCCTGGCGGAGCCGCGAAGGCATCAGCTTGACGACCGAGAATCTCGAAATGTCGCCGCCGAACTCGTCGAGGCGCTTGACCGCCCACGGGCTCATCCGCCCGGTGAGCTTGCGGGCCGGGATCGCATACTTCTCCTCGAGAACCTTGCCCATGGTCGCTGGATCGAACAGGCCGAGCGGGCTCTCGAAGATCGGCGAGATCTCGTCGCCCGCCTTCAGCACGTAGACCGGGCACTTCTCCATGAGCTCCTTGAGGCGCTCGGCGAGCGAGGACTTGCCGCCGCCGACCGGGCCGAGCAGGTAGAGGATCTGCTTCCTCTCCTCGAGGCCCTGGGCCGCGTGCCGGAAATAGCCGACGATCCGCTCGATGGTCTCCTCGAGGCCGTAAAAGTCCCTGAAGGTCGGATAGACCTTGATCGTCCGGTTGAGATAGATGCGGCCGAGCCGGGGCTCCTTCGAGGTGTCGACCAGCTCCGGCTCGCCGATCGCCTTGATCATGCGCTCGGCCGCGCTCGAATAAAGCATCGGGTCGGCACGGCAGCCGTCGAGGTACTGCTTGAGGGATAGCTCCGAGTGCTTCTGGCGATCATAGCTCCGCGAGAAGACCTCGAAGATCTCGTCCTTGGAAGTCATGTTCAGCCTCGCCTAGGTTCTGTTCTGACCCATCATCGTGCCCGCGCTCGCGCCAGCACGCTCCAAGCCTGTACTTGTGGCGCCCCTCCCGACTACCGGTTCGCGCGCGTTCCGCGGCGCAATAACCCGTGTGTTGCGCATCATACCATACCTGCGCTCGCGCGCGTCGAGGGGACTTCAGGGGACGGCACGCACACGCTTCACCTCGAACGATGCCACACACTTCTGGCGAAAGTGCGTCTAAGCCCTCGTGTCAGGTCGCTCGTTGTAACGCATTGAATTTGCGACTTGGTTCTTGATCGCGCCAGAGCTTGCGTCAATCGTGTGTCTCCGTGGCACCACATTTGAGTGTATCTCGGCATCCACTGTCCTGCGCGGCTCGAACGGGGTGTTGGGCTGGGCGAATCCTGATTGGTACGCGACAGGGTTGATTCGGGGCCCGCCGTCGGCGCAGGCGATGAAGAAGCCGAATGTCGCCGCCAACGACAGTGCCGCTGAGCGCCCAGCCGAGTGCGCGTCGAACATCAGATGCGTGCAGATGGCGATCGCCTACAAGCGCGGCGTGCTTGCCGGTCACCGGCTGTTCTCGGGCTGCCCCGCGGCGGCGCTGGACGAGCTCGCTCTGCGGTCCGATGCCATGGCGGTCGCGGCCGGCACGCGGCTCTTCGAGATGGGTGATCCGGGCACCCGCCTGCATGTCGTGATCGCCGGCGAGGTGCGGATCACGGTCCCCTCCGCCGACGGCAAGGAGGTCGCGCTCGCGCTGATCGGCCCGGGCGACGTATTCGGCGAGATCGCGGTGCTCGATGGCGGCCCGCGCACCGCCGGCGCGGTCGTCGTGCGTCCGGCGCGCCTGCTGGCGGTCGAGCGCCGGGACCTGCTGGCGGTGATGGCACGCCATCCGGCCGTCGCGGAGCGCCTGCTCGAGGTCGTGTGCGCGCATCTGCGGCGGGCGACGACCCAGATCGAGGAGCTGTCCTTCGTCGGAGCCTCGCTGCGGCTCGCCCGCACGCTGATTCGTCTCGCCAAGGTGCAGGGCACGGCTCTGATCGACGGCTGCACCGTCAGCGTCACGCAGCGCGAGCTCGGCGAAGCGATCGGCTTGAGCCGGGAGAGCACCAACCGCCTGCTCAAGGATTTCGAGCGCCGCGCTCTCGTCGCCCTCGACAAGGGGCGCATAGCTATCCTGCACGTGGCGGGTCTGCGTCAGGCGGCCGAGCTGCAGATGCAGGGGGGCGTCGAACCCGCCGCGTCGGCGTGGGCGCGGCCCTCGAACAGCCGCGCGCCCTGACGGCGGGCGACGGCGCCCGCGGCGTCGAGCAGCCGGCGGGCGGCACCGGCATCGCCGCTCGTCCGGGCGGCGGCGGCTGCCACGCGCAGCAACTCCGAGCGGAACAGGCAGAGCCCGCGGCACTCGGCGTGGCGGAGCGCCTCGCTCGCGATCGCATTGGCGGCGACCGGCCTGCCCGCTCGGATCAGCGTCTCGGCGAGCAGCAGCCGCGCGTAGGGCAGCGCCTGCTCGTCGCCGTGATCGCGGCAGCGGTCGATATCGGCGCTGATCCTCTCGACGGCGCGGTCGGGATTGTGTGCGCCTTCAAGCCAGCCATCGATCACGCCGGCGATCGTCGCCCAATGGGGATAGCCGAACCGCTCGGCGAGCCCGCGCGCCTTCGCCGTCAGTCGTACCGCCCCGGCGCGGTCGCCGATGATCTGGCTGCGGACCGCGAGCACGCCGGCAACGTGAGCCGAGGTGTGCGGATTGCGCAGCCGCTCGGCCAGGGCGAGGGCGGCGGCCGCCGGTCGCTCCGATTGGACCGTCGCGCCCGAGATTGCGCAGGCGAGTGCCTCGTAGCCGAGCGCCAGAGCTTCCTGCGCGGCGGCCGAGGCGACCGCGGCCATGTCGCCGGCCCCGCCCTGATTGAGCCCGCGCGCGAGCCCGAAGTCGGCGATGGCGACCTCGATCTCGCCGGTCAGCAGCGCGAGTGTCCCGCGCTTGCGGTGGGCGTTGGCGAGGAGGGCCGGATCGCCGGTCTCCTGCGCGAGGCCGAGGAGGCGCGAGGCGGACGCTGCCGCGCCGGTCATGTCGGCGACAGCGAGGAGGCAGCCGTGCTGCCCGCAGGTGAGGTCGAACAGCAGCGCCTTGCCCGCCGCGTCGCCGGCCGCCGCCAATTCGAGGGCGCGCTGGTAGGTGGCGCGGACCTCGGGTGTGGCGTTACCCTTGAGCTTGGAGAGCTCGAGGCCGAGGTGGCGCAGAAGGTCGATCTCGTCGGCGACGCTCGCCGGGCTCTGCTCGACGAGCCGCACGGCAAGCGCGCGCTCGAGATGGCGGATCGCCGCCGGCGTCGCGGAGATGCGGATGGCGTGCATTGCCGCGAGCCGCCACCAGGGGAAGGCCATGGCGGCATCGCCGCAGGCTGTGGCATGGGTCGCGACGGCTTCGGGGTCCGCGTCGGCCGCGTCGGGGAACTGCTGTGTCAGCACCTTGGCCGCGCGCCGGTGCAGCGTGCGCCGGTTCTCGCGCAGGATCGAAGCGTGGGCCGCGTCACGGTCGAGCGCATGACTGAAGCGGTAGAGGCCGGGGACCCTTGGATCGGCTGCGGCAATGATCCCGTGGCCGACCAGCCGTCCGAGCTGCTGCTTGAGGACGCGCGGCTCGACCTCGACAACCTCGGCCAGGATGCGGGCATCGAACTGGCGTCCGAGAACGGCGGCGGCCTGTGCCAGCGCTTTCAGCGGCCCGAGCCGGTCGAGGCGGTTCGCCAGGATCGAGTTGAGCGGGCTCGGCGCCGCGAGCAGGCTGGTGAGCGAGCGGCGGCCCTGCGGCTCGGCGGCGAGCCGTGCCAGCTCGATCGCGATCAGCGGATGTCCTTCGGCACGGGTGACGATCAGGGTCCGGGCGCCAGGCTCGATCGGCGCCGGGAGGCACTGCTCGCTGAGCAACCGGTCGATGGCATCGTTCGGCAGCCGGCGCAGCACGATCTCGGTTGCCGTCCGTTGCAGGGCCGATCCGCGCGCCGGCTTGGCGCGCGTCGTGACGAGGAGCGCGATGTGATGGCCCGGCTCGAAGGCCGTGGTCGCCTCGACCAGCAGCTGCAGCGTCGCCTCGTCGGCGAAGTGGATGTCCTCGATCACGACCATGACCGGACGCTCGGCGGTACGCCGTGCCAGCATCGCGAGGATCAGCCGGACCAGGCGGCCAGGCGCCTGCGGTACGCTCGCCGGCGGGTCGACCCGGCCAAGCGCGGGCTGCAGGAACTGGTCGAGCAGCGCAGTGTCGTGCTCGTCGCCGTCCGCCATCCGACTCAAGGTGCTCGCGGTCGAAGCCTGCGTGCCCTGCTCCGCCACGCGGAGGACGAGGTTGCGCACGAGCTCGCGCGCCGCCCGCAGCGTCACGCACCGGTGCTCAGGGCGGCACTCGACCTCCAAGACCTCGACCTCCCGCGTCATGGCGTGCTCGATGGCGTGATTGACCAGCATCGATTTGCCGATGCCGTCCTCGCCCCGGATCAGCACGACGCGTGGCGTGCCGCGCACGGCATCGTCGACCGCGGCCTCGAGGCGCGCGCATTCCTCGGCCCGTCCGGTGATCGGCCGCTTCGAGCGGGTGGATCGCTGCCAGCCCGGACGGGGCCGCAGTGCCCGCCAGGCGCTGACGCGGCCGAGCTTGCTGCCGGCCGGCAGATCGAGCGGGGCGTAGTCGACCGCGTCGCGCGTGAGCGCACGCACCGTATCGCTGACGACCACGGTATTGCCCGGTGCGATGGCCTGGAGGTGTGCGGCCGAGTTGGGCGCGCGGCCAACGACCTCGAGCTCGCCCGTCTCGGCGTCGCCGATCCGCCCGACCACGACGATGCCGGCATCGAGTCCGCAGCGCACGTTGATCCGACCGTCGAGCGCGGAGATGATCTCGAGGCCGGCCGAGACGGCGAGGCGTGCATCGTCGACCTGCGACACGGGGTAGCCCCAATAGGCGAGGATGCCGTCGCCGATGTACCGGGCGACGTAGCCGCCGTGCCGGCGCACGACATCGTCGACGTCCCGCCGGTAGCCGACGAGCAGGCGGGTGACGTCCTCCGGGTCCATGCGGGCCGCGAGCCCCGAGGAATCGACGATGTCGCAGAACAGCACCGTCACCTGGCGGCGCTCCGCCGGTCCGATCTGCCGGGTGATGCGGGTGAGGGCGCCATCGCCGCCGCGCCGCCCGGGGGCGCCGCGCGCGAGCGGGTCTGCGAGGCCGACGGCGGGCCGGGAGAGGCCCATCGCGCCGGCGGTTGCCGATACGGCCGTGTCCGCCGCGCCCCCGGCGAAACTCATGACTGTCGGACTGGTTCCCATGCGCCACCCCAATCGATCCTGCCTATGAAGATACGACTTGAGATGAAATTGCAGTATGCTGTGCGTCACACAGCGTCCAATTTGCTCCAACCGAGTTGATCGGGATGCGGAGCTGGCTAATGATCGGTTGACGTGCGTACGAAACTGGCGATGCCCACTCGGTGGTGGGGCTCACCCCCCGATGATCATGTGCTCGGGGCCATAGGGGAAGTTGGTGATGTTCTCGGCGCCGGTCTTGGTGACGATGAAGATGTCGTGCTCGCGGTAGCCGCCGGCGCCGGGCAGCCCCTCCGGCAGCATGATCATCGGCTCCATGGAGACGACCATGCCGGGCTCGAGCACGGTGTGCACGTCCTCGCGCAGCTCGACGCCCGCCTCGCGGCCGTAGTAGTGGCAGAGCACGCCGAAGGAGTGGCCGTAGCCGAACGAGCGGTATTTCAGCAGGCCCCACTTGCGGTACATGTCGTTGAGCTCCAGCGCGATTTCGCTGCACTTCTTGCCCGGCTTGATGAGATCGGAGCCGACGCGCATCACCTCGCAATTCTTCTCCCACAAGTCGAGATGCGCTTTCGAGGCGGTCTCGCAGAACAGCGTCCGCTCGATGGCCGTGTAGTAGCCGAAGATCATCGGGAAGCAGTTGAGCGAGAGGATGTCGCCCTTGGCGATTCTCTTGTTCGTCACCGGATTGTGGGCGCCGTCGGTCTCGATGCCGGACTGGAACCAGGTCCAGGTATCCATCAGCTCGACGAACGGGAAGCTCGCCGCGATCTCGCGGTTCATGGCGGTGTTGGAGGCGATCGCGACCTCGTGCTCGGGTACACCCGCCTTGATCGCGCCCATCACGGCGCGGGCGCCGACGTTGCAGATCCGGGCGCACTCGCGAATGTGCTTGTGCTCCTCCGCACTCTTGATGGCGCGCATCCACATCGCGGGCTCAGCGACATCGACGAGCTCGACGCCGGGGAAGGCGTCCTCGATCTGCTTCCTGAACGCGATCGAGACATGGTCGAACTCGATGCCGAGCCGCTTGACGCCCTTGGTCAGCCCCTTGACGGCCGTGAAATAGCTGTCGCGGCGCCAGTCGGTATACGTGATGTTGTCGCCGTGAGTGCGCCGCCAGGGCTGGCCGCCGTCGATGCCGGCGGTGACGGTGGTCGCAGTCCCCTGGTCGATGACGAGGCCGTACTTGCGGCCGAAGGAGCAATAGAGGAAGCCCGAGTAGTAGCAGATGCTGTGGTAGGACGTGAACAGCGCGGCGTCGACCTTGTTCTTGGCGAGCCAGCCGCGCAGCTCGTTCTGGCGACGGTCGAACTCCTTCCCCGAGAACGGCGACCAGCGCTTCTCGCCGTTGTGCCACTTGGTGACGTGCAGCATGTCATCGGTCGCAGCCGCGGTCATCTGTGTCTCCGTGTGATATGAGTCCGCGCGCAACCTACGCGACCGGTGGGCGCCGGCAAATTGGTTCGGGTAATGCGTTCATTGGCCCTGCGGCTGGCGCGGGCCTCCGCGATCGCCGGCGGCGGCCTGCAGGACCACCGCGGCGAGGATCATCGCGCCGCCGATCACCGTGCCGCGCGTCGGGTTCTCGGCGAAGTAGAGGTAGCCCCAGATCGGCGCGAACACCGCCTCGGCCTGAGCGAGCATCGTGAAGGTGACGCCCGGCACGTCGCGTGATCCCTGACCGTAGAGGAAGAGCCCGGCCGACAGGATGAGCGTGCCGTGGGCGAGCGCGATGAGCACGTCGGCGGTCCGCGGCCAGACCGGCAGGCCCTGAAGCAGGACCGCGGCGAGGCTTGCCGCCCCCGCCATCAGCCCGACGGCGATCAGCGCCGCGTCGAGATCGCCCGCGCTCGAGCCGCGCGTCGCGAGCGAGTAGGCCGCGAAGGCGACCGCCGAGGCGATCGACAAGGCCCAGCCGAGCCAGTTGCCGGTCGCCAGCCCGCCGCCGGTCATCACGTAGACCCCGGCGAGCGCCAACGCGATCGCGACCAGCACCAGCCAGCCGATCCGCTCGCCGAGCAGGGGCCGGGCGAGCATGGCCGCGAGTAGCGGCGCGAGCGAGCACAGGAAGAAGACGTCGGCGAAGGTGGTGATCTTGACCGCCGAGATGAACGTGACCTGGCTGACGGCCATCGCGACCGCCGCGACCCAGCCGAACGCGCTGAGGCTCTTGACCTGCACCAGCGGATTTCGATGGTCGCGCAGGCTCGCGACCGCGACGAGCGCGCCCGTGAAGCCGATCGCCCGCCAGAACAGGTACTGCCAGGCGTCGCTCGCCGAGGCGCCACGGATGCAGAAGACGCCGAGGCTGAGGATGAACCCGGCGAGGACCACGGTGAGGCAGGCGATCAGATAGCGGCGCCCTGCGTGGCTCGCGGCCGCGCCGGCGCCGTCGCGCGCGTCACTCAAGCTCATGCTCCTTCGGGATTTTCAGGATTGGTGACCGTCTCACTGGCGCGCGGGGGCGCGGCGGTCAAGGCGGACGAGGTGGACGCAGCGCAGCTCTGCACTCCGGCGATGCCGCAGCCTCAGGCCGGCGTGACGCCGCGCTGGCGCTCGGCGCGGCGGCGCAGGAGCTCGATCGTGGTCAGCATGGCGATCGAGATCGCGACCAGGATCGTCGCGACCGCCAGGATCGTCGGCGAGATCTGCTCACGGATGCCGGACCACATCTGGCGGGGAATCGTGCGCTGCTCGATGTCGGCCAGGAACAGCACCGCGACGACCTCGTCGAACGAGGTGACGAAGGCGAAAAGCGCGCCCGAGATCATGCCGGGCATGATCAGCGGCATGATCACCTTGAAGAACGTCGTGTGCCATCTCGCGCCGAGGCTCTCCGCGGCGCGGATCAGATTGCGGTCGAAGCCAGTGAGCGTCGCGGTGACCGTGATGACGACGAACGGAATGCCGAGGATCGCGTGCACCAGGATCAGGCCGGTATAGGTCTTCACGAGGCCGATCTTGACCAGGAAGAAGAACGCGCCGGTGGCCGAGATGATCACCGGCACGATCATCGGCGAGATCAGCAGGCTGGTGATCGCGGTGCGGTAGGGCATGTGCGGCGAGGAGAGCCCGAGCGCGGCGATGGTGCCGAGCGTGGTCGCGATCAGCGTCGCGAAGAAGCCCACGAAGATCGAGTTGCGGAACGCCTTGACCCACTGGGCATGCTCCCACACGTCGCCGAGCCAACCCCAGCTCCAGGCCTCGAACCGGCCGGTGGTGCCGTTGTCGAGGATGTCCCAGTACCACTTGAGCGAGTAGGCCTTGGGATCGAGCTTCAGCATGCCGGTCGTGAAGCTGAAGTAGGGCTCGTTGTTGAAGGACAGCGGCACGATGATCAGCACCGGCGCGATCAGGAAGAACAGCACCGCGAGGCAGAGCCCGACGAAGGCGTAGTGCCAGATGCGTTCCCCGGTCGTGGCATAGGGCGGCAGCGTCATCCGGTCATCCCATCTTCAGCTTCTCGATGCCGACGATCTTGTTGAACACCCAGTACAGGATCAGGATCGCCGCCAGCAGCAGTCCGCCGAGCGCCGCCGCGAGGCCCCAGTTCAGCGACTGCTCCATGTGCAGCGCGATGAAGTTCGAGATGAGCACGCCGCTCTGGCCGCCGAGCAGCGCGGGCGTGATGTAGTAGCCGACCGCGAGGATGAAGACGAGCAGGCTGCCGGCCGCGATGCCGGGCACCGTCTGGGGGAAATAGACGCGGCGGAACGCGGTCGTCGAGGTCGCACCGAGCGAGCGGGCGGCGCGCACATAGGTCGGCGGGATGGTCTTCATCACCGAGTAGAGCGGCAGGATCATCGAGGGCAGCAGCACGTGCACCATCGCGATCATGGTGCCGGTCAGATTGTAGACGAGCTGCGGCCGCTTGGCCGTGTCGGCGGCGACGATCCCGAGCGCCGCCGCCGAACTCAGGATCACGCCGTCGCTCTGCAGCACGGCGATCCAGGCGGTGATGCGCACGAGCAGCGCCGTCCAGAACGGCAGCAGCACGCAGATCATGAGCAGATTCGAGGTACGCAGCGGCAGGCTCGAAAGATAGTAGGCGACAGGATAGCCGAGCAGGAGGCAGATCAGCGTGATGAGCGCGGAGAGCCACATCGTGCGCCAGAAGATCGTGATGTGGATGCGCTGATCCTCGGGCACGGCGGTCGGCCGCGCCCGCTCGCCGAGCGTCATGTCGGCGGCATTGAGGTAGTAGATGGAGGTCGGCGTCGAGGCGAGGCTGGCGATGACCGCCCACAGTCGCGGATCACCCCAGTTGGGGTCTTTCTCGATCAGCGCCTGCTTGTAGGGCGCCTCGAGGCTCGAGATGCCGCGACCGGCCGAAATAAACAGCGAGCGCGCGCCGGAGTAGACGTGGTTGAGCGCGCTGGCGACCTTGCCGACGGCCTGGCGCTCGCGGGCGGCTTTGAGGTCGTCGACGAGGGCTGCAAACGTCGCCTCGTCCGGCGCGCCCTTGCCGTCCCAACTGGCGAGCGCGGCGACCGTCTGCGGCAGTTCCTGGCGGATCGTCGCGTCGGAAATGCTGAGCCACAGCATCTGCCCGATCGGCACGACGAAGAAGGCAATGAGAAACAGCAGGATCGGCAGCACGAACAGGAACGCGCGGATGCGCGCGTGCCGTGTCGCCGCCGCGAGCTTCCTCGCAAGCGGCACGCCGTCAGCAGCGATCAGGCCCTCGCTGGGGGGCAGGCCGGCCGGTCTGGTCGCAACGGTCGAGGACATCGCCTGCGCAGCGTAGTGGGGCAAAGTGCTTCCGTCGAGCCTGAACGCAAGCTCCCCGCCGCGCGCGCCGGCGCGGCGGGGAGGCATTGGTCATCCGTCAGCTTACTTCGCCAGCCAGGCGTTGAACTGCTTGGTCAGCTCGTCCTGCTTGTCGGCCCAGAACACGAAGTCGTTCTGCACCGCGTTCTTGAAGTTCGCCGGCGCCGTCGGCATGTGCGGGCCCATGTCGGTCTTGCCGTCGATGTTCTTGCCGACGAGGGCGATCGAGGACCTGCGCGCCGGCGCGTAGGAGATCCACCTCGCCTGCTCGGCGAGGGCCTCCGTCGACGTCGAGAACTTCAGGAAGTCGAGCGCGGCCTGCTTGTTCGGCGAGCCCTTCGGCATCACCCACAGGTCGATATCCCAGACTTGGCCGTCCCAGACGATGTTGAACGGCTTCTTGTCCTTCAGCGCGGCGTCGAAGATGCGGCCGTTGTAGGCCGTCGTCATGACCACCTGGCCATCTCCGAGCAGCTGCGGGGGCTGCGAGCCTGCCGTCCACCACACGATATCTCCCTTGATCGTGTCGAGCCTCTTGAAGGCGCGATCGACGCCTTCCTTGGTCTTCAGCACCTTGTAGACGTCGGCGGCCTTCACGCCGTCGGCCATCAGCGCGAACTCGAGGTTGATCTTCGGCACTTTGCGCATGCCACGCTTGCCCGGGAACTTCTTGGTGTCGAAGAAGTCGGCAATCGTCGCCGGCTTGGCGCCAGCGAATTTGGACGAATCATAGGCGTAGATGGTCGACCAGATGATGGTCGCGACCGCGCAGTCGGTGTAGGTGCCCTTGATGAAGTCCTCTCCCGCGGGCTTGCCGTCCTTGCCGGCCGGCAGGCTCTTGATGTCGATCTTCTCGAGCAGGCCCTCGTCGCACATGCGCACCGCATCAGCGAGCTCGACGTCGACCAGATCCCAGGTCACCTTGTTCGACTGGACCTGCGCCTTGATCGGGGCGACGCTACCCTCGTAGTCCTCCGACTTGATCACGACGCCGGTCTTGGCGGTGAACGGCTTGTGGTAGGCCTCGACCTGGCTCTTCGTGTAGGCGCCGCCCCACGAGACGACCGTGATCGATTTCTGCTGCGCCCAGGCGTAGCCGGCGGCCATGACGGCGGTGGCCGCACAGGCGCCGAACAGTTTCCACTTCATCAGTCTCTCCCTTGCTTGCTTCACTTCTGCTTGCTTCACTTCGTTTCCGCGGGCGATCGGCCCGCGGCCTTGACACGCAGTCTTGGTCCCTCCTCAAAGAGGGTCGAGCGCGCGGCAATCCTTGGTTCTCCATCCGAGCACGACATTCTGGCCTTTTTCGAGCCGGAGCGCACCATCCTTGTTCGGAGCTTTCACGACGAACTCGTCGCTGCCGCCGGCGCGGACGAACGCGCGCAGGTGATCGCCGAGGTAGATGATGTCGTTGATCGTACCGGTGATGCGGTTGGTCACGTCGGGCGAGCGGGGGTCGACCTCGACCCGCTCAGGGCGGATCGAGAGCGTGGTCTGCGCGCCGCTGCCGGCGATATTGACGGGGAGCGCCTCGACGGCGGTGCCGTCGGTCAGCGTCACCCGCGCGACGCCATTTGCGACGCCGGCGACGCGGCCGGGCAACCGGTTGTTCTCGCCGATGAACTGGGCAACGAAGGAGTTGACCGGTGCCTCGTAGAGCTCGGCCGGCGTCGAAAGCTGCTGGATGATGCCGTCGTTGAACACCGCGATGCGGTCCGACATCGTCAGCGCCTCGCTCTGGTCGTGCGTGACGTAGACGACGGTCACGCCGAGATTGCCGGCGAGCGTCTTGATCTCGTACTGCATCTGCTCGCGGAGCTGCTTGTCGAGCGCGCCGAGCGGCTCGTCCATCAGCACGATGTCGGGCTCGAACACGAGCGCGCGGGCGACCGCGACGCGCTGCTGCTGGCCGCCGGAAAGCTGCGCGGGCTTGCGGGCACGGAACGCGAGCAGCGAGACCATCTCGAGTGCGCGCGTGACTTTCGCCGCGATCGCCGCCTTGTCGAGCCCGCGGACCTCGAGCGGGAAGGCGAGGTTCTCCTCGACCGTCATGTGCGGGAAGAGCGCATAGTTCTGGAACACCATGCCGATGCCGCGCTTGTTCGGCGGCGTATTGTTGATCGGTGTGCCCTTGAGGAAGATCTCGCCGTGGGTCGCCGTCTCGAAGCCGGCGAGCATCATCAGCGTCGTCGTCTTGCCGCTGCCCGACGGCCCGAGCATAGTCAGGAACTCGCCCTTGGCGATGTCGAGGTCGAGGCTCTTCACGACGAGGGTCTTGCCGTCGTAGCTCTTCTGCACGTCCTTGAAGCGGACGTGGGGCTCGGCGTGGGCGGCGCGTGTCGCGGCAGTCATACGCTGGACCTGGTCGTTCATCGCCGGGTGACGAATTGGCAGCACCGTAGTGCGCCGCCGCCGCCCGTGACAATTGGATTCTCTGATGCGTCCCGTCGCTTCCTCCAATCCTCCGGGTACTGGGTCGGTCGCGGCCGGCTCAGCTCGCCTGGGCAATCGGCAGCGTCAGCACCTCGGCGAAGCGGGCGGCGAGCTTCTGCGCCTCGCTGTGCCGGCTGCCGGGCCTGACGTAGATACCGAAAACGGCATCGGGCAACAGCGGCAGTTGTGCCTCGGGTCCGAGCTTGCACAGGCGGGCCGGCACCGTCCGCTCGGCGAGCACACTGACGCCGAAGTTGGCCGCGAGCGCCGCCTCGATCCCGGCGAGGCTCGGGCTCGTGAAGACGATCTCGAAGGGCCGTCCATCGCGCTGCAGCGCAGCGAGGATTGTCCGCCTGTAGAGGCAACCTTCCTGGTAGCAGACGATCCGGACGGGCTCGCCGGCGCGGCCGTTCATCTCCGGCCCCGCGACCCAGGCGAGGCGCTCCCGCCACGAGATCATGGCGCCCTCGGCCGGGCCGTCCGTCGTCATGGCGACGACGATGTCGAAACGGCCTTCGCGGAACTCCTGGAGCAGATGCACGCTGAGGTCGCAGGCGACGTCGAAGGTCATGGCGTCCGTCTCGGCCGAATAGCTGGCGATCACGCGCGGCAGAAACTGGTCGGCATAGTCGTTCGGCAGGCCGATGCACAGCTTGCCGCGGGCGTCCTTGCGCGCGAGCTTGGTGACGAGCTCGTCGTTGAGGCCGAGGATCCGCCGCGCATAGCCGGCCGTGATCTCGCCGGCCTCGGTCAGGCGCGCGCCGCCGCTCTCCTTCTCGAACAGCGGGGCGCCGACGAGCTCCTGCAGCCGCTTGATCTGAAGGCTGATCGTCGGTTGCGCACGGCCGAGCCGCTCGCCGGCGCGCGTGAACCCCTTGAGGTCGATGACGGCGAGGAAGGCGCGCAGCAGATCGGTCGGGATGTTGCGCATCGGGTCCGGACGATTGTCATTCACAATCCGCAGATTGCCTTCAAACCATGCGCCCGAGGTTCCGGCTAAGGCAAGTCCGAAGCGGGCTGTCCCGCAGGCGACACGGGGTCGAACGGCGCGGCTCAGGCATGTGCCGCCGGGGGATAGCCGGCCCTGGGCCAGGGTCGGGCGGCATGCTACCGCGGTGATGACCCCAATTTCGGTTCGAATGGAGCCGCAGGCCATGGACGGCACGCGAGTGAGCCCCGAGGCGCCGCCGGTGACGGTCGACTCCCGCGCTTCGTGGGTGCGGATGCTGGTGGCGCTGGCGCTGAGCTCGGTCGGCAGCTTCGGCATCTGGTCCGTCGTGGTCATTCTGCCGGCCGTCCAGGCCGAGTTCGGCGTCGCCCGCGGCGAGGCGTCGATCCCCTACACCGCGACGATGCTGGGGTTCGCCTTCGGGGCGGTGTTCCATGGCCGCCTGTCCGACCGCTACGGGATCGTCGCGCCGGCGATCATCGGGTCGCTCGGCCTGGGGGTCGGATGCGCCCTAGCGGCGATGAGCGGCTCGCTGCTCCAGTTCACGCTGGCACAGGGCGTGCTCGTCGGCTTCCTCGGCTCATCGGCGATGTTCGGGCCGCTCGTCGCCGACGTCTCGCAGTGGTTCGAGCGGCGCCGCGGCCTCGCCGTGTCGGTGGTCGCGAGCGGTAACTACGTCGCCGGCACGGTCTGGCCGCCGCTGCTGCAGGCGGGCGTCGCGGCGCTCGGCTGGCGCCAGGCCTATCTGGCGGCAGGCGTCGCCTGCATCGTTCTGATGCTGCCGTTGTCGCTCGCGCTGCGCCGCCGCCCGCCACCGCCCTCGCGGGGCGCCGCGCTCGACGCGAGGGCTGCCACCCGCGGCCTCGGACTTTCCCCTGGCGCCCTGCAGACCCTGCTGGTGCTGGCGGGATTCGCCTGCTGCATGGCGATGAGCATGCCGCAGGTGCACATCGTCGCCTACTGCGGCGACCTGGGCTTCGGTATCGCGCGCGGCGCGGAGATGCTGTCGCTCATGCTCGGCTTCGGTGTCGTGAGCCGCATCGCCTCGGGCTGGGTTGCCGACCGGATCGGCGGGGTGACGACGCTGCTGCTCGGCTCGACGCTGCAGTGCGTCGCGCTGCTGTTCTATCTCCCCGCTGACGGGCTCACCTCCCTCTACGTCGTCTCGGCGCTGTTCGGCCTCGCCCAGGGCGGCATCGTGCCGAGCTATGCGATCATCGTGCGCGAGGTGTTCCCGCCGGCCGAAGCGGGGGCGCGCGTCGGCCTCGTGCTGATGGCGACCATCGTCGGCATGGCGGCCGGCGGCTGGCTCTCGGGCGTGATCTTCGACATGACCGGCTCCTATCGCGCGGCCTTCGTGCACGGCATCGCCTGGAACCTCGTCAACATGGCGATCGCGATCTGGCTGCTCATGCGCATGCAACTGGCGCCGCGGGCGGTGGCGGCCTAGCCCGGCCGGCCGACCGGCGGCCAATTATTCTCTCCCGCACCGGCGCGGGGTTCAGTTTAGCTCCGTTTTAACCCAGATCGCCGATCTGTTGAGGGTCGCCCCGCAGCGGGGCCCCGTTGCGAACTGCGAGTCCTCAGTGTTGCGTCCGATCGAAGCGTCCCTGCGTCCCCGCCCGGCATTCTACCTGCAGAATCATGATACCTCGCTGGCCATGGTCGCCAGAGGTGTGCAGCAGGTCTCCCGCATCGCCGAGGATGCCAACGCCGAGCTCCGCGGCGGCGGCAGCTTCGTGGCCGTGCTCGCCGTGCTGCTCGCCGGCGGCTTCGGGGCGCTGGCGTTGCTCTCCTCGGGGGCGGCCGAGCCGCTGGTGCTCACCATCATGGCGCTGCTCGCCACCATCGGCGTGTTCTTCCTGTTCGGCGTCGCGGCAGGCCACATCCGCATCAACGAGCGGGCGAGCGACGATCAGCTCGTGCGGCACGTGGTCGATGCGATGGACGATGGCGCGCTCATCACCACCCGCGACGGCCGCGAGGTCTGGGCCAACCGGCAGGCGGCGGCGCTGCTCGGGCGGAGCGAGGGCGGCCGCATGCACTCGGTCCACGAGACGTTTTCGGGCGACCCGCGCGCGGCGGAGGCGCTGTTCCGCCTCGCGCGGGCGGCCGAGCGGGGCGAGACCCGCGAGGAGGACGTGAGCCTTCGTGCGGCGGTCGGCGAGCAGACCGCGATGCGCTGGTTCCGCCTGAGCGTGCGCCCGCTCGCCGATGCCACCGTCCGCGACCGGGCCGAGAGGCTGACGCTGTGGCGGCTCGCCGAGATCACGCGCGAGCGCACCCGCGCCGCCGCCGCCATGGGCGAGGCCGAGGCCCGCTTCTCGGTATTCGAGGCGGTGCCGGTCGGCATCCTCGTCGCCGGGCCGGACGGCACGGTCGAGCATGCCAACGACACGCTGATGCGCATGCTTCGCCTCGCCCCGCCGGCCCGCGCCCGCGGCATCCGCCTCGCCGACATCCTGCCGAAGGATGCGATCGCCCAGCTCCAGCTCGCGACGGGCGAAGCCGCGCGCGGCGAGGCCCGCCACGACCTCGACCTGATCGGCGCCGATGGCCGCCTCGTTCCGGCGACCGTCATCGCGATTCGGCGCGATGCGGCGACGGCCGGCTTCATCGCGAGCGTGCTGCCGCGGGAGCTCATCGAGGGGCGCGGCGGCGACCTCAGCGACAGCGACCTGCGCCTGTCGCGGCTCTTCCAGAGCGCGCCGATCGGCATCGCGACGATCGGCGCCGACGGGCGGATCGTGGCGAGCAACGCGGGCTTCGCGCGCATGCTGCTGACCAGCGGGTCGAGCCATGGCGCGGATGCGGCGGCGCTGCTTTCGGAGCAGGGAGGGCCGGAGTCGCGGGCAGCCATTGCCGACGCCATCCGCTGCGCGGTCGATGGCCGCGCCCAGGCCGCGCCGCTCGAGATCGCGGTCGGCGCGAAGAAGGAGTACGCCCGCCGCCTGCTGCTCAGTCCGCTCGGCCGCGCCGCCGGCGCCCGCGAGGCGGCCGTGCTCTACCTCATCGACGCGACGGAGGAGAAGGCGCTCGAGCTCAAGTACACCCAGAGCCAGAAGATGGAGGCGGTCGGCAAGCTCGCCGGCGGCATCGCGCACGACTTCAACAACGTGCTGACCGCCATCATCGGCTTCTCCGACCTTCTGCTCCAGACGCACCGGCCGAGCGACGCCGCCTACAAGAACATCATGGCGATCAAGTCGTCGGCCAACCGCGCCGCCGGCATGGTGAGCCAGCTCCTCGCGTTCTCGCGCCGCCAGACGCTGCAGCCCGAGACGCTCCAGCTCGGCGAGGTGCTGACCGACCTCTCGGTCCTCCTCAACCGCCTGCTCGGCGAGAAGATCGACCTCAAGATCTCGCAGGGTCGCGACTTGTGGTTCGTCAAGGCCGACCGCAGCCAGCTCGGGCAGGTGCTGATCAATCTCTCGGTCAATGCGCGCGACGCGATGATGCCGAAGGGCGGCGCTCTCTCGGTGCGCACCCGCAACGTGACCGAGCGCGACACGCAGAAGCTCTCGGGCCTCGGCATGGCGGTCGGCGAGTACGTGCTGATCGAGGTCGAGGACACCGGCGCCGGCATGACGCCCGAGGTGATGGCCAAGATTTTCGAGCCGTTCTTCACCACAAAGGGTGTCGGCAAGGGTACCGGGCTCGGGCTGTCGACCGTCTACGGCATCGTCAAGCAGACCGGCGGCTACATTTTTGCCGAGAGCACGGCCGGCAAGGGCACCACGTTCCGCGTCTATCTTCCCCGCCACCACGTCGATGCCGTCGCCGTGCAGGCCGCATCGAAGGCTGCCAAGGCGACGCGGCCCGCCGATCTCACCGGCACCGGCCGCGTGCTGCTGGTCGAGGACGAGGATGCGGTACGCTCGTTCGCCATCGAGGCCTTGAAGCGGCAGGGCTACGAGGTGCTCGCCGCCTCGACCGGCCAGGAAGGGCTCGAGGTCTACAGGGCGAACCAGGGCCGCGTCGATCTCGTCGTCAGTGACGTGATCATGCCGGAGATGGACGGGCCGTCGCTCTATCGCGAGCTGCAGAAGCACAACCCCGCGCTCAAGATCATCTTCATGTCCGGCTACCCGGACGATGCGTTCAAGAACAACCTCGAGCCGGGCGCCGAGTTCGCCTTTCTCCAGAAGCCGTTCTCGCTGGCCCAGCTCGCCGCCAAGGTCAAGGAGCAGCTCGGTCGATGAGGCCCGTGGCGGGCCTCGTCGGGCGTCGCGCAACGGTTCGAATCGTGGCTGGCGGGATCGAAGCTCCGTGGCCGCAACGCGGACAAGAACAAAAATTGAACTCGTACAGTTTTTCCCATTGAGAACATGGCTCTAGGTCGCACTAGACAAATGAGAACAAATCGGGTACATTGCATCTCAATTGCTGATCTGCAACTCATGCCATAGGGTGAACGGACATGGCCACGCCGCAGCTTCGGGTCGTCGAGGGGGACACGATGGACAAGTCGAAGGCGCTCGAGCACGCGCTCGCGCAGATCGAGAAGAATTTCGGCAAGGGCTCGATCATGCGGCTCGGGGCCCACGACCGCACGCACGACATCGAGGCGATCTCGACCGGCTCGCTCGGTCTCGACATCGCGCTCGGGATCGGCGGCCTCCCCCGCGGCCGGGTCATCGAGATCTACGGACCGGAGTCCTCGGGCAAGACGACGCTCGCGCTGCAGTGCCTGGCGGAAGCGCAGAAGAAGGGCGGCACCTGCGCCTTCATCGACGCCGAGCATGCGCTCGACCCGATCTACGCCAAGAAGCTCGGCGTGAAAGTCGAGGAACTGCTGATCTCGCAGCCCGACACCGGCGAGCAGGCGCTCGAGATCGCCGATACACTGGTGCGGTCGGGTGCGATCGACATTCTGGTCGTCGACTCGGTTGCGGCCCTCACCCCCAAGGCCGAGCTCGAGGGCGAGATGGGCGACAGCCTGCCGGGCCTCCAGGCGCGGCTGATGAGCCAGGCGCTGCGCAAGCTGACCGGCTCGATCTCCAAATCGAAGTGCATGGTGATCTTCATCAACCAGATCCGCATGAAGATCGGCATCATGTTCGGCAATCCGGAGACGACGACCGGCGGCAATGCCTTGAAATTCTACGCCTCCGTGCGGCTCGACATCCGCCGCATCGGCCAGATCAAGGCACAGGAGGAGGTGATCGGCAACCAGACCCGCGTCAAGGTGGTCAAGAACAAGGTCGCCCCGCCGTTCAAGCAGGTCGAGTTCGACATCATGTACGGCGAGGGCATCTCGAAGACCGGCGAGCTCGTCGATCTCGGCGCCAAGGCCGGCATCGTCGAGAGGTCGGGCGCCTGGTTCTCCTTCGAAGGCAACCGGATCGGCCAGGGCCGCGAGAACACCAAGCAGTTCCTCAAGGAGCATCCCGAGGTCGCCGCGAAAATCGAGAAGGCGATCCGCGCCAGTGCCGGCCTCATCGTCGACAAGATGCTGGCCGAGCCCGAGGGCACGGAGGCGATCGAGGCCGCCGAGGGTCCCGAGGACGAGGAGCCCATGGTGCCGGCCGCCAAGGCGGCGCGCGGCAAGCGGTAGTGGCGGTGAGCGGACGGGACTGTGTCGTTGCGCTCGACCGCTCGGTGGGCCGCGACCCGGTCCGGCGCGAGCGCTGGTCGCGAAAGTCGGGACCGCGCGCTGGTCGGAGCTTTCGCTCGCCAGCATAGGGCGTGATTGGGCGCGGCAAGGTCTGATCGAGGCAATATGAGGCGTGTGTCGCGGTCGCGGCCGCCGCGGTTGCTCTTGCTGCCGGCTCCGGCGCGCGGTGAGGTTCTCCCCGTCGGAAGCTCTCCCCGTCGGGTGGCCTGTGCGCACGGCTGTGGCACCGGGGTGCAGATTCCTGGACACGGTGCGGTGCGGCCGTTACAACGGCTGCGCGCAAGGCGGGGTGCGCCGCCCGCCGTTCGCGGGATGGCCCGCCGCGGCAGGCCTTGCGTCGCTCTGGGCCGACCCCACTCAGCTTGCTTGCGATGGCGGCCACCCGCGCGCGCCGGCGCAGCGATGTGCCACGGAATGTCGAGATGACCGGCGTCAACGAGATCCGCGCAACCTTCGTCGGCTACTTCGCCCGGCACGGTCACACCCACGTCGAGAGCGCCTCGCTCGTTCCGCGCAACGACCCGACGCTGATGTTCACGTCCGCCGGCATGGTCCAGTTCAAGAACCTGTTCACCGGCCAGGAGCAGCGCGGCTACAAGCGGGCGGTGACCGCGCAGAAGTGCCTGCGCGCCGGCGGCAAGCACAACGACCTCGACAACGTCGGCTATACGGCACGCCACTGCACGTTCTTCGAGATGCTCGGCAATTTCTCGTTCGGCGACTATTTCAAGGAGCTCGCGATCGAGCTCGCCTGGACGCTCGTCACCAAGGACTTCGGCCTGCCCAAGGAAAAGCTCCTCATCACCGTCTACTCCGAGGACGACGAGGCGGCGGGCCTCTGGCGCAAGATCGCCGGCCTTCCCGACAGCCGCATCATCCGCATCCCGACCTCGGACAACTTCTGGTCGGCGGGCGACACGGGCCCGTGCGGGCCGTGCTCGGAGATCTTCATCGACCAGGGCGACAAGGTGCAAGGCGGCCCTCCCGGCAGCGCCGACGCCGACGGCGACCGGTTCCTCGAGTTCTGGAACCTCGTCTTCATGCAATACGACCAGCTCGCGCCGGGCAACCGCGTGAACCTGCCGCGGCCGTCGATCGACACCGGCATGGGCCTCGAACGCATGGCCGGTATCCTGCAGGGCGTGCACTCGATCTTCGATACCGACCTGTTCAAGGCGCTGATCGAGGCCTCGGTCGCGGAGACCGGCGTCCCCGCCAAGGGCGACACGGCGCCGAGCCACCGTGTCATCGCCGACCACCTGCGCGCTTCGAGCTTCCTCATCGCCGACGGCGTGCTGCCCTCCAACGAGGGCCGCGGCTACGTGCTGCGCCGAATCATGCGCCGGGCGATGCGCCATGCCCACCTCCTCGGCGCCAAGGATCCGCTGATGCACCGCCTGGTGCCGGCGCTCGTGCGCCAGATGGGCGACACCTACCCCGAGCTCGCGCGCGCCCAGCCGCTGATCACCGAGACGCTGAAGCTCGAGGAGGTCCGCTTCAGGAAGACGCTGGCGCGCGGCATCGGCCTGCTGGACGAGGCCTCGAACAACCTGCGCAAGGGCGACGTTCTCGCCGGCGAGGTCGCCTTCAAGCTCTACGACACCTACGGCTTTCCGCTCGACCTGACTGAGGACGCACTGCGCCCGCGCGGCGTCGGCGTCGACACCGCCGGCTTCGCCGCCGCCATGGCGAAGCAGAAGGAGGAGGCGCGCCGCGCCTGGAAGGGCTCGGGCGAGGCGGCGACCGACGGCCTCTGGTTCGAGGTTCGCGAGAAGGCCGGGGCGACCGAGTTCCTCGGCTACGAGACCGAGCGGGCGGAGGCGCTGGTCACCGGCACGTTCGCCGGCGGCAAGCCGACGCGCGCGCTCGCGGCCGGCGAGGAGGGCCAGATCGTCGTCAGCCAGACACCGTTCTACGGGGAATCCGGCGGCCAGGTCGGCGACCATGGTGTGATCAACGGCGCCAAGGGCGCCCGCTTCCGCGTCACCGATACGCTGAAGAAGCTCGGCGACGTGCTGGTGCACGCCGGCAAGGTGGAGGCGGGAAGCTTCAAGGCCGGCGACGCCGTCGAGATGGTGGTCGACCACGCCCGCCGCGCCGCGACCCGCGCCAACCATTCGGCGACGCACCTCATCCACGAGGCGCTGCGCCAGACGCTCGGCACCCACGTCGCCCAGAAGGGCTCCTATGTCGGGCCCGACCGGCTGCGCTTCGACATCTCCCACCCCAAGCCGATCGCCGCCGACGAGCTCGCCGCGGTCGAGGCGATGGCCAACGCCTACGTCGCGCAGAACAGCGAGGTGACGACCCGGCTGATGAGCCTCGAGGATGCGCGCCAGACCGGTGCCATGGCGCTCTTCGGCGAGAAGTACGGCGAGGAGGTGCGCGTCGTCGCGATGGGCACCGGGCTCGCCGGCGCGAAGGCCAACCGCGCCTGGTCGGTGGAGCTGTGCGGCGGCACGCACGTCCGGCGCACCGGTGACATCGGCCTCGTCCGCATCGTCGCGGAGAGCGCGTCGGCGGCGGGCGTCCGGCGCATCGAGGCGGTGACCGGCGACGGCGCGCGCGCCTATCTCGCCGGTCAAGACGCGATTGTGTGCGAGCTCGCCGGTGCGCTCCGCACCCGCCCCGAGGACGTCGTCGAGCGCGTCAAGGTGCTCATCGAGGAACGAAAGGGCCTCGAGAAGCAGCTCGCCGAGGCCAAGCGCGCGCTCGCACTCGCGGGCGGCGGCTCCGCCGGCGGCAACGGCGTCGCCGCATCGGCCGACGCGATCAGGGCGGTCGGCAAGGTCAGGCTTCTCGCGCGCACGGTGCAGGGGCTCGATCCGAAGGACCTGCGCGCCCTCGTGGACGAAGGCAAGAAGCAGGTCGGCTCCGGCATCGTCGCGATCGTCGGCGTCACCGAGGACGGCAAGGCGGGCCTCGCGGTCGGCGTGACCGCCGATCTCGTCGCCGCATGGAATGCGGTCGAGCTGGTCAAGGCCGGCGCCGAGGCGCTCGGCGGCAAGGGCGGCGGCGGCCGGCCGGATATGGCGCAGGCAGGCGGACCGGACGGAGCGAAGGCCGGCGAAGCGCTCGCCGCGATCGAGCGCAAGCTCGGCGGTTAGCGCCGCCGCTCTGACGGCACCGCGCGATGGTTCGGAGGGGTGGGCGATGGTCGACAGCGGCGGGCACGCCTTCCGGCGCCGTGTCGCGCACGTGCTCGAGGCCGGCATCGGTCACGAGACCATTGCGACCGTCGTCAATGTCGGCCTCGTCGTGCTCATCGTGGCCAACGTGCTCGCCTTCGCGGCCGGCACCGTTCCGGACATCCAGGCGCGCTATGGCTGGGCGCTCACGGTGTTCGAGCGGGCTTCGGTCCACATCTTCGCGATCGAGTACGCGCTCAGGGTCTGGTCGGCGGTCGAGCTGCCTTTGCTCCGCGGCGAGCCTGGCTGGCGGGCGCGGCTCCATCATGCAACACGGCCGATGCAGATCGTCGATCTGATGTCGTTCCTGCCGTCGCTCCTCGAGCCGTTCGTCCCGTTCGATCTCGACGCCTTCCGCGTGCTGCGCCTGCTGCGGTTCCTGCGCATCGCCCGCTACTCGGCTGCGATGCAGTCGCTCGGCCATGTGCTCGCCGCCGAGCGCAGCGCCCTCCTCGGCGCGCTGGTCATCATGCTGACGGTCATGTTCTTCGCCGCGACCGGCATCTACCTCCTGGAGCGCGATGTGCAGCCGAAGGCCTTCGGCACCGTGCCCGATGCGATGTGGTGGGCGGTCGTCACGCTGGCGACCGTCGGCTACGGCGATACCGTGCCGGTCACCGCGCTCGGTAAGGTGTGGGGCGCGCTCGTCATCTTCGCCGGCTTGTGCGTCTTCGCGCTGCCGATCGGCATCATCGCCACCGGCTTCGCCCAGGAGATTCAGAAGCGCAACTTCGTGGTGACCTGGGCGCTCGTCTCTCGTGTGCCGATCTTCGCGGGTCTCGACGCCGCCTCCGCCGCCCAGGTCATGTCGCTGCTCAAATCCGAGATCTACGAGGAGGGCGACGTCATCGTCCACAAGGGCGACCCCGGCAGCTCCATGTACTTCGTCGCCACGGGCAGCGTCATCGTCGAGCTCGAGACTGGCGACGTGCAGCTCGGCGAGGGCGACTTCTTCGGCGAGATGGCGCTGCTCGACCGCAAGCCGCGCAGCCACACGGTCGTCGCCGGCTCGAGCCGCACCCGTGTGCTCGTGCTCGACCGCGACGATTTCGAGCGGCTCGGCCGGCGCATGCCGGACGTCGTGCGCCGGATCCGCGAGGTCGCCGAGGCCAGGCGCGCGGCGTCGCCGCCGCAGATTTGACCGCCAGGGCCGGCGAGCGTCGTCGTCGAGGAGGGATCACGGCATGGTGTTCGCCCGCGCGCGGGTCGTGTTTTGCCGCGGGTCGCGATTGCGCGTTCTCTGTCCGGCGACACGCTCGGCGATGTCTTGGCGACACCCAGCGAGCGGTCGAACAATCTGCTCGTGCGGATGACCCCGAACGGGGCGTGCCTCACGCCATCGCCTTTTTCAAGTTCTGGTCGACTTGATCGAGGAAGCCGGTGGTGGAGAGCCACTTCTGCTGGTCGCCGACGAGGAGGGCCAGGTCCTTGGTCATGTGGCCGGCTTCGACGGTCTCGACGCACACCTTCTCGAGCGTGAGCGCGAACCTGGCGAGGTCGGCGTTGCTGTCGAGCTTGGCGCGGTGGGCGAGGCCGCGCGTCCAGGCGAAGATCGAGGCGATCGAGTTGGTCGAGGTCTCCTTGCCCTTCTGGTGCTCGCGGTAGTGGCGGGTCACCGTGCCGTGCGCGGCCTCCGCCTCGACCGTCCGGCCGTCGGGCGTCATCAGCACCGACGTCATCAGGCCGAGCGAGCCGAAGCCCTGCGCGACCACGTCCGACTCGACGTCGCCGTCGTAGTTCTTGCAGGCCCACACGTAGCCGCCCGACCACTTGAGGGCGGCGGCCACCATGTCGTCGATCAGACGGTGCTCGTAGGTGAGCTTGCGCTTGTCGTACTCGCTCCTGAACTCGGCGTCGAAGATGGTCTGGAAGATCTCCATGAAGCGGCCGTCGTACTGCTTCAGGATGGTGTTCTTGGTCGACAGATAGACGGGGTAGTTGCGCAGCAGGCCGTAGTTGAACGAGGCCCGCGCGAAGTCGGTGATGCTCTCGTCCAGATTGTACATCGCGAGCGTCACGCCGGAGCCCGGCGCCTTGAACACCTCGCGCTCGATCACCTTGCCGTCGTTGCCCTTGAACGTGAGCGTCAGCGTGCCGGGGCCGGGGAACTTGAAGTCGGTCGCGCGGTACTGGTCGCCGAAGGCGTGGCGGCCGATGATGATCGGCTTGGTCCAGCCGGGGATGAGGCGGGGCACGTTCGTGCAGATGATGGGCTCGCGGAAGATGACGCCGCCGAGGATGTTGCGGATCGTGCCGTTCGGCGAGCGCCACATCTCCTTGAGGCCGAACTCCTTCACCCGGCCCTCGTCGGGGGTGATGGTGGCGCACTTGACCGCGACGCCGTGCTTCCTGGTGGCGTTGGCGGCGTCGATCGTCACCTGGTCGTTGGTCTTGTCGCGGTGCTCGACCCCGAGGTCGTAGTACTCGAGGTTCAGGTCGAGATAGGGGTGGATCAGCTTGTCCTTGATGAGCTGCCAGATGATCCGGGTCATCTCGTCGCCGTCCATCTCGACGACGGTGCCCGTGACTTTGATCTTCGCCATGAAATGAGCCTTGGAGCGCGCGTGTTGGAGGGCGAGGGAGGGCGCGCCGCACCAGCCCACCCGGCATGCGCGTGATAGCAAGGAGCAGCCGACGGGGGAAGTGGGTGTCCGCGTACGGGACATCCGGGAATGCTCGGGCGAGCTTTGCCTATCGTGTCGGCCGGGAGCCGCGACACGCGATTGCAGCAGTGCGAGCCCCACACGCCGCCGGCCTGGTGTGGATCGTGGATGCCGACATCAAGAGCTGCATCGACACCATCCGGCATCGCCAGTTGATGACCGACCTCGCGATCTGGATCGATGACGAGCGGATAGTGCGGCTCGGCCTGAATTGGCTTCAGACATTCGAGTGGCGCGGACGAGGCGTCGCGCAAGGGGCGCCGACCTCGCCGCTGTTCGCCTCGCGCCGGATGGAGCCCGACGATCCGGAGCCGGGCCGCTGGAAAGCCGGCGAGGCGCGCGCCGCTGCCCGGGCGCGATGACGAGGGCGGGCGATGCGCGGCCTCATCACAGGTGGCAACGGCTTCATCGGCGCCTGGTGCTCCGAGCCGTGACGGCCGTGCGGCTCAGAGCGGATAGCCGCGCGCGTGCGCGAGCGCGGTCATCACGCCGCGGAGCTCGGCGAGGCCCTTGAGCCGTCCGATCGCCGGATAGCCGGGGTGCGTCGGCTTGCCGATGTCATCGAGCAGCTCGTGGCCGTGGTCGGGCCGGAACGGGATGCGCCAGCGGGCATCGCCCGCATCGCAGCGGCGCTGCTGCTCGGCGAGAAGCGCGTCGACGACGGCCACCATGTCGACATCGCCGCCGAGGTGCTCGCTCTCGACGAACGAGCCGTCTGCCTCCCTGGCGACGTTGCGCAAGTGTGCGAAATGGATCCGATCGCCGAACCGTCGCGCCATGGCCGGCACATCGTTCGAGGCGCCGGCGCCGAGCGAGCCGGTGCAGAACGTCACACCGTTCTCGGGCGCACCGACCGCATCGAGGATGAAGCCGATATCGTCCGCGCTCGAGACGATGCGCGGCAGGCCGAGAAGCGGCCGCGGCGGGTCGTCGGGGTGGATTGCCATGCGCACGCCGGCTTCCACGCACGTCGGGATGATCTCGCGCAGGAAGCGAGCGAGGTTCTCGCGCAACCCGCCGCGCGTGAGGCCGGCGAAGCGCGCGAGCATGCGCCTGAGCCCCGGGATGTCGTAGCGATCGTAGGCGCCGGGAAGTCCGGCCATGATGTTGGCGAGCAATCGTGCCTTGTCGCTCTCGCCGGCACGCTCGGACCACGTGCGGGCCTTGGCGAGGGTTGCAGGTTCGTGGTCGGCCTCGCTCCCGGGGCGCCCGAGCATGTGAACGTCGAACGCGGCGTAGGCGATCGCATCGAATCGGAGCGCGGTTCCGCCGCCGGCCAGGGGATGGCGGAGCTCGGTCCGCGTCCAGTCGAGCACCGGCATGAAATTGTAGCAGATGGTCGTGACGCCGGCGTCGGCGAGGTTGCGGATCGACTGGCGATAGTTCTCGTAGAGCGGTTCGAGGTCGCCCTCGCCGAGCTTGATCGCCTCGTGGACGGGCAGGCTCTCGACCACGCTCCATCTGAGGTCGAGGCTCGGATCCGCCTCGATCAGCGCCTTCCGCCTCGCAATTTCCTCTGGCGTCCACACGACGCCATAGGGAACGTGGTGCAGCGCCGTGACGATGCCGGACGCGCCGGCCTGCCGGATGTGGCGGAGCTGGATCACATCGTCGGGTCCGAACCAGCGCCAGGTCTGCTCCATCGGGTCGCCTTGCCGGTCAGAACAGGAGGTTCGGCAGCCAGAGCACGATCTCCGGCACCAAGATCATCAGCACCACCAGCACTAGCACCGCGCCGATCAGCGGCAGGGCCTCGCGGGCGTACTCGTCCATCGGACAGTCGAGCATGCCGCAGACGGTGTACATGGCGACGCCGACCGGCGGCGTCATCGAGCCGAGGGTGGTCGTGGTCATCATGATGAGCCCGAAGTGGATGGGATCGATGCCGAGCCTGGTGATGATCGGCACCAGGATCGGCGTCATCAGCAGCGTGATGACCGTGCTCTCGAGAAACATGCCGAGCACCGTGATGAACAGGGTCAGCAGCAGCATCGTCGCGTACTTGTCGGTGGTGATGGCGGCGATGGCATTGGTAGCGTTCTGCGGCACGCCTTCGAGCGTGATGACGTAGCCGATCATCGCCGAGAACATGATGATCAGCATGATCATGCCGGTGTCGACGACGCTGTGACCGAGCGCCTCATTGAGCTTGGCCCAGGTGAGCTCGCGGTAGACGAGCGTGCCGATCACCACCGCGTAGGCGACGGCGAAGGCGCCGGCCTCCGACGGGGTGAAGATGCCGTAGCGGATGCCGACCACCAGGATCACCGGAAAAAGCAGTGCCCAGATGCTCGCCCACACGTTGCGCATCACCTCGGCGAAGGTCGGTGGTGCGGCGAGCTCGGCCTGATAGCCGCGCTTGCGCGCGATGAGCCAGGCGGTGGCCATCAGGAAGATCGTCATCAGGATGCCCGGCACAATGCCACCGACGAACAGGCGGCCGATCGAGACGTTGCCGAGGAAGCCGTAGAGGATGAGCCCGATGCTCGGCGGGATGGTCGCGGTGATCAACGAGCCGACCGCGATCGTCGCGCAGGCGTAGCCGCGGGTATAGCCGCGCGCGAGCATGGCGGGGCCGAGGATGCGCGCCTCCATCGCCGCATCCGCGACCGCCGAGCCCGAGACCCCGCCCATCAGCGCCGAGAGCATGATCGCGACCTGGGCGAGGCCGCCGCGGATCCAGCCCGTGAGCACGGTCGCGAGCGATATGAGCCGCGATGTGATACCGGCCTCGTTCATGAGGTGGCCGGCGAAGACGAACAGCGGCACCGCGAGCAGCGGGAAGGACTGCGTCGCCGAGACGATCTTCTGCACCGCGATCGTCGGCGGGATCATGCCGCCGAACAGGTAGAACACGATCGAGGAAATCCCGATCGCGAAGGCGACCGGCATGCCGAGGAACATCAGTACGAGGAACAGCAGCGTGAGGATCGGGGTCATAGCGCCGTCCCGTCCTTGCCCTCGAGCTGGAGCGGCTCGCGCCCCGTCAGCCCGCGCCAGAGCTTGATGAGAACGGTCGTGAGCATGAGCAGCGCGCCCGCGGGAAGCGCCGCATTGATCCAGGCGTAGGAAAGATCAATGTCGCCCATTGGCCGCTCGATGTTGAGCAGCGTCAACTGGACGCCATAATGAACGAGGACGACGAGGAATGCGGCCATGGCGAGGAGCCAGGCGATGGCGAGCGCGCGGCGCAGGCGGCGCGGTAAATGGCGCACGAGGATGTCGATCGCGATGTGGCCGTTGCGTCGCAGCGCGATGTCGGCACCGAGCACGGACGCCCAGATGAACGCGGCCTGCGCGAGGTCGACGGCCCAGATGGCGGGATGGCCCGCGGCGCGCGTTACCGCCCCGATGAGGACGAAGATCGTCGTGGCGGCGAACGCCGCCATCGCGATCACCTCCTCGCATCGGTTGAGCCGCAAGGTCAAGCCGGCGGTTGCGGTGGCAGGGGGCATTGATGCCGGCATCCGTTCATCCTGCATTGTTCGGGAGGCATTGGCGGCCGGGATGGTCGGGCGGCACAGTGTGTGGCAAGGGCGGCGCCTGCTGGACTGCCGGCCCACCGTGACCCTGGAGGGCACAGTGAGCCCGGTCAATGGGCGGGCTACTTCGCCAGGATCTTGTCGATCTCTTTCTTGAGATCGCCGTAGCCGAGCTTGTCGTAGACGCCCTTCGCCGCCTCGCGGAACGGGGTGAGATCGACTTCGGCGATCGTGACGCCCTTCTCCTTCATCTGCGCCTCGTACTTGGCGAGGCTGTCGATGGTGCCCTTGGAGCCGTCGTCGCCCGCCCGCAGCGCCTCCTCCTTGACGACCTTCTGGAGGTCCGGCGGCAGCTTGTCGAACCAGGCCTTGGAGCCGACCAGGCCGGTGATCAGGTTGATGTGCGCCGTCTTCGTGATGTGCTTGACGACCTCGTAGAGCCTGGAGCCCCATACCGCCGGGTGCTGGGCTTCGAGCGCGTCGATGGCCTTGAGCTGCATGGCCGAGTAAACCTCGGTCCACGGCAGCGGCGTCGGTGTCGCGCCGAGCGCGCGCACCGTCTCGAGCCACACCGGCGCGCCGGGGGTGCGCATGCGCACGCCGGCGAGATCGGCGGGCTTCGTCACCGGCTTGTTGGTCAGCACGTGGCGCTGGCCCTGGAACCAGTTGAAGGAGAGGATCTGGTGGCCTGAGGCCTTGCCGAGCCGCGTCTCCCAGTCCGCGAACATCGGCGAGGTGACGATCTTGCGGAGCTCCGCGTAGTCCTTGGCGACGTAAGGCGCACCGAGCACGCCGAGCTCCTTGACGAACGGGGCGAGGCGGCCGCCGTCGACCAGCACCGCGACCGGGCCGCCAGCGCGCGCCTGCTCGAGCACGTCCTCGTCCTTACCGAGTTGCGAAGAGGGATACAGCTTGACTTCGATCTTGCCGTTCGAGCGGGTCTCGACGCCCTTCTTGAACGACTGGAGGCCGACGTACATCGGGTCGTCGGTCGTCAGCGCCGTGTTGACGTTGAGCGTGAAGTCGGCGGCGAAGGCGCTGCCCGCCACCGCGAGCGCGGCGAGCGCACCCGCCGACCCGAGAACCGGGCGACGCGATACGCCGCTCACCTGATGCACCATGGTGTACCTCCACTCTCTTGACAGTGAGCCCGCCCGTCATTCGCTCGGAGCCTGAGCGACTGTCATCGCATGGGGCCGTGCCGACCCGCAAGGCGCGGGAGGCATCTTGCTCATGCATGGAAGCGAGCGGAGAGAAGGCGTGCTGGATGGCGGAGCCGGGGGGATTCGAACCCCCGGTACGGCTTTACAACCGTACAACGGTTTAGCAAACCGCCGCCTTCAGCCACTCGGCCACAGCTCCACGGTGCCGCTGGCTATACGGAGCCCGGCCGGCGAATGCAAGGGTTGCGGAGTGGCGCCGCGCGTGCCCCAGGGCGATCTGGCGCGAGCCGGGCCTGGCACACGTCCGGCCGCAGGTAGCCCCGCCGTCAGTAGTCGTGCCGAAGCACTCCGACGTGCGCCCGCTTGCCGCTGGCCTGGGGCGCCGGACTGGACGGGAGCGATCTGCGGGCCGATATACGCGCGAGGAGGCGCGAGCTTGAGCGACGACGAGGAGAACCGGCTGGCGGCCCGCGCGGCCCGCTATGTGCGCGTCGGCACCAATGTCGGCGCGGTCGCGGCCCGTGTTGCCGGCCAGCGCCTGTTCGGCCTCGAGACGAGCAACGCGCGCAATGCGGCCGAGCTCGCGGCCGCGCTCGGCGGGCTCAAGGGCCCGATCATGAAGGTCGCCCAGCTGCTCTCGACGATCCCGGAGGCGCTGCCCGCCGAATACGCGCGCGAGCTCGGCCAGCTCCAGAGCCAGGCACCGGCGATGGGACCCGCGTTCGTGCGCCGGCGCATGGTCGCCGAGCTCGGGCCCGACTGGGCGGGCCGCTTCACGAGCTTCGAGAGCACCGCCGCGGCCTCCGCCTCGCTCGGCCAGGTGCATCGCGCGGTCTCGCTCGACGGGCGCGCGCTTGCCGCCAAGCTGCAGTATCCCGACATGCAGTCGGCGGTCGAGGCGGACGTCAACCAGCTCAAGGTCGTCTTTTCCATTCATGCCCGCATGGACCCCGCCGTCGACACCACCGAGATCCTGAAGGAGATCGCGGCGCGGCTGCGGGAGGAGCTCGACTACGAGCTCGAGGCGAGCCACCTGCGGCTCTATGCGCGGATGCTCGCCGGCGAGCCGCTGATCCGCGTGCCAGATGTCGTCGGCGCGCTTTCGACCCGGCGGCTCCTGACGATGGCCTGGCTCGAGGGCCGCAAGCTGCTCGAGTACAAGGCCTCGCCTCTCGAGGACCGCAACCGCATCGCAACCGCGATGTTCCGCGCCTGGTGGTATCCGTTCAGCCACTTCGGTGTGATCCACGGCGACCCCCACCTCGGCAACTACACCATCTTCGAGGAGGCGGGGCGGCCAGCCGGCATCAACCTGCTCGACTACGGCTGCATCCGCACGTTCCCGACGCCGTTCGTGCAGGGCGTCGTCGATCTCTACAACGGGCTGCTAAAGGGCGATCGCGACCGCGTGGTGCACGCCTATACGACGTGGGGCTTCACCGGGCTCAGCAACGAGCTGATCGACGCCATGAACATTTGGGCACGGTTCATCTACGGTCCGCTGCTCGACGATCGCGAGCGCACGATCGCCGAAGGCACCACGCCGGCCGAGTACGGCCGCAAGGAGGCGTTCTCGGTGCACAAGATCCTGAAGGAGAAGGGCCCGGTGACCGTGCCGCGCGAGTTCGTGTTCATGGACCGCGCCGCGATCGGCCTCGGCGGCGTATTCCTGCATCTCGATGCCCGGCTCAACTGGTACCGGCTGTTCAACCAGACGATCGAGGGGTTCGATCTCGAGGCGGTCGGGAGGCGCCAGTCCGAGGCGTTCGCGGCGACCGGCGTGCCGCTGCCGGCCGTGGGTCGCTGAGGGGGTGCGTGGCTACTTGCCGGGGCTGTCGGCGTGGCCGTTGCGCAGATCCACGATCGCCGAGACGATCGTTCCGAGCAGAGCGAGGTCGCCACTCGACATGCGCCGCGTCGGCATGCCCTCGTCGCCGGCGCGGAGCCGGTCGTGAACCTGATACGACCAGCGCTGCAGCGTCGCGATCTTCTGCCCACGGGTCAGCGCCATCGAGCGGACGAGCGCGGCCGGCGTGCCGAACGCCGTCTCGGGGTCGTGCAGGGCGGTCTCCATGTTGATCTTCAGGATCTCAGCCATCTGGGTGCCTTCCGGTTCAGGGGTGAAGCGACGCCGATGCGGCGCGCGCCGGGAGCGGGACAAGACGCTACTCGCAGAACGGCTTGCGGCCGCGCGGCTTCAGGTCGAAGTGCAGGTGGTCGCGATGCGCCTCATTGGCCTCCGGCCCGAGCACGGTGCCGAACAGCGGGCAGGCGCCGGCGTGGATCTTGCGAAGGAACCGTCCGGCGGGCGTCGGCTGAGGCGGCGCGGGCGGACCCATGACCGCCTTGGTGGCCTGAGCCGTGGGCAGGCCGCCCGCCACCCCGGATGCGGACACGCGCGCCGCCTGCGCCTCGCGCGCTACGGCGCCCCAGTCGCGGGCGACGCTGACGATGCGCCCGTCCGCGAGCTGCAGCTCGGTGATGTCGATCGCGTTGGCGGTGGCGTGCTCGCTCGCCGGTCCGGCCTTGGCGTTGTTGCGGTTGCGGCAGACGTAGGCCCGCACGCCGCCGATCCGCTTGACGGGCGAGCCGAAGTGCTCGCGCGCGGCTGGCTGCAGCACGGTCTCGACCCAGGCGTGGACCGCGACGGCAACACGGCAGTTGACGACCGCCGGGGGCCGCAGCTCGAGGCCGCTTGCCCCCACCCGGCGCAGCCTGAGCGGAGCGGCGACCGCGCAGTTTGCCTCCTGGATCGGCGCCAGCGGCTCGCTGTCGAGGGTGATCCCGGCAAGGAGCTGGCCGCATTCCTGCTGCGCGGCGGCGATCTCGGGTGCGACCGCGGGAGCGGGTGCTGCCGGCGCCGGTGCCTCGGGTTGCGGTGTCGCGGCCGGCTCGGGTGCCTGGCTCGCCGCGGCCAGCATCGGCGCCCGCAGTGTGGCGTCGGCGAACGTGAGGTTGCCGGGCGAAGCGGCGACCCTCACCACCTGGCTCGGCTTGACGGCCATCGCGTGGCTCGCCATGTCGGCAAGCCTGGACCACGATTTTGCGGGCGCGCGCTCATCGAGGCCGGTGCTCAACAGAGCGAGGCCAATGAGTGCAGCGAGGGTCAGCAGCGTGGACAGACCTGAGCGCGGCCCATCGCCGTAGGATCGGAACCGGCTGGACCCGCGCAGTGGGCGGATGGTCGGGGGCTCCGGGGCGTCGTCGTCCCAATGCGGCTCTTGCGGGTAGGCGTGGCTGCGCATGCTCAAAGACCCTTGCAAGTCTTTCCCCGCGCTCCATATTTTCCGACTTCCCGTGCGCCATACTCCACCGCTTCGTGTGGCAAAGATGTGGCGGCGCGGCGATTTTCAGGCCAGCCGCAGCATGACCATGCCGGCGACGATGATCAGGGCAGCGCCGACGCGCCAGCGGGTCAGCGGCTCCTTCAGCAGCACGACGGCGAACGCCGTCGCGAACAGCACGCCCGTCTCGCGCAGCGCGGCGACGAGGGCGATCGGGGCCTCGGTCATCGCCCAGATCGCGATGAAGTAGGCGAGCTCGGAGATCGTCGTCGCCCCGAGCGCCAGGCGCCAGTCGGTGGGAAACGTCTGCAGGATCTCGCGCCCGCGGATGGCGAGCTGCACGGGCAGCATGGTGACCGCGTTGAGGAAAAACATCCAGATCGCGAAGGAGGGCCCGGACCCTGCCACACCGGCCCGCCCCGCTTGCTGGCGCCTGACGCATCGGTTAGGTAGGCGATCTGAGGAAACTCGAGGCTGGGGCCAGAAACATGAGCGTCGATACATCGGGCGGCCATTCCGCCATGGACTACAACGAGCATCAGCGAACCTACCGGGGCTTCCTGGCGCTGACGAAAGCGACAATCGTTTTCGTCGCGCTGCTGCTGATCGGCATGGCGGCCTTCCTCGTCTGAGGCGCTCGACCCGGCCGGCGGTGCGATCCGCCGCCCGCCGGTCCCTCCCGGCTGAGGCCCTGCGCTCCGCGGGCCGCGTTCCCTGGACACGCTCATGGTCACGATTGCCGTAACGGCTGAAGAGGCGGCCGAGCCGCGTGTCGCGCTCTCGCCCGAGACCGCGAAGAAGCTCGCGGGATTCGGGTGCAAGGTGCGCGTCGAGGCGGGTGCGGGCGCGCGCTCGCGGTTCTCCGATGATGCCTACAAGGCCGCGGGTGTCGAGATCGCGAGCTCCGCCGCCGCCGCGCGCGAGGGCGCCGACATCCTGCTGAAGGTGGGTCGGCCGGCCGCCGGCGAGATCGAGGGGCTGAAGCCCGGCGCGCTCGTCGCCGCGATCATGAGCCCGTTCGACGACCGACCCGGCCTCGATCAGTTGGCGGCGACCGGGGCCTCGCTGCTCGCAATGGAGTTCATGCCGCGCATCACCCGCGCGCAATCGATGGACGTGCTGTCCTCGCAGGCGAACCTCGCCGGCTACAAGGCGGTGGTCGACGCTGCTTCGATGTTCGAGCAGGCAATGCCGTTGATGATGACCGCGGCCGGCACGGTGCCGGCGGCGAAGGTGTTCATCATGGGTGTCGGCGTCGCCGGCCTGCAGGCGATCGCGACCGCGCGGCGCTTGGGCGCGATCGTCTCGGCGACGGACGTCCGGCCGGCGACGAAGGAGCAGGTCGCCTCGCTCGGAGCCAAGTTCATCGCGGTCGAGGACGAGGAGTTCAAGCAGGCGCAGACGGCCGCGGGCTACGCCAAGCCGATGTCCGACGCCTATCAGGCCAAGCAGCGCGAGCTGATCGCGAGCCACATCAAGAACCAGGACATCGTGATCACCACTGCGTTGATCCCCGGCCGGCCGGCGCCGAAGCTCATCTCGACCGCGATGGTGGAGAGCATGAAGGCGGGCGCGGTGATCGTCGATCTGGCGGCGGAGCGCGGCGGCAACTGCGAGCTGACGGAGCCGGGAAAAACGGTCGAGCGCCATGGTGTCCGCATCGCGGGTCCGATCAACCTGGCCGGCACGGTGCCGGTCAACGCCTCGAGCCTCTATGCCAAGAACCTGCTCACCTTCCTCGAGACGATGATCGACAAGAAGGAGAAGGTGCTGAAGGTCGACTGGGACGACGAGATCATCAAGGGCACGCTGATCGCGAAGGACGGGAAGATCGTGCACCCGAACCTGCAGCCCAAGGGAGCGTGAGATGACGCCGGATCGTCGATCAACTCGCAATGTCGCGCCGTGGCGCGCGACGGGGCAGTCGGCGCGGCTTGCCTCCCCCGCCGCGCGACACGGGGGAGGGATCGAAGGGGGTGGCCGGTGCCTGGCCTCTGGCCTGGCACCGACACAGCAGACGGTGTCAGGCCGAAGGCCAGACACCGACACCGGTGCACCACCCCTTCTCCCCGGCCCTTCCCCCGTCGCGCTCCGCGCGCGGCGCAAAGACCGGGGGGAAGGGAGAAGCAGGGGGGGGCCCCGCGCAACCCTTCTGGCCATTGCCATTTCGCTGCTGTGCAGCAGTCTGCTGCTGCCGACAGCCGCTTTCGCCGCTGGCGGCGGCGAGGTGGACCCGTTCGTCTACCGCCTCATGGTGTTCGTGATCGCCATCTTCGTCGGCTACTTCGTCGTGTGGAGCGTGACGCCGGCGCTGCACACTCCGCTGATGAGCGTGACCAACGCCATTTCCTCGGTGATCGTGGTCGGCGCGCTGCTCGCGGTCGGCGTGACGGCGCTCGCGTCGGGGAGCTACGTTGCCAAGCTCTTCGGCTTCCTCGCTCTCGTGATGGCGAGCGTGAACATCTTCGGCGGCTTCCTTGTCACGCAGCGCATGCTCGGCATGTACAAGAAGAAGGAAATGAAGAAGTAGGCGGCAATCGGAATTCGGCAATCGGCAATCGGAACGCGCAGTCTTATGGATCCGTTGTCATGAATGACACCCAGATCAAGTCCTACAAGGACCTGCGCGTATGGCGCGAGGCGATGGAGATTGCGGCGCAGTCTTATCGGCTGAGCGCTCGGTTCCCGCGAGACGAGGCATATGGCCTGACAAGTCAATTGCGTCGTGCCGTTGTGTCGATCGCCGCAAATATTGCTGAGGGTTATGGCCGCGAGAGCACGGGCGCGTATGTTCAATTCCTCAAGGTGGCGCAAGGCTCACTGAAGGAGGCGGAGACCCTACTACTGTTGGCCGAGCAGATCGAGGTCGCGCCGAAGGGTGCGGCCGCACCACTGCTTGAGCGTACAGATGCCCTCGGTCGGATGCTGAACGGACTGATTCGCTCGCTCCAGAAGGATAGCAGTTGAAACTCGCGACACGATTGCCGACTGCCGAATTCCGATTGCCGACTTTCTGGAGCCCGAAATGACCGCCAACCTCGCCGCCCTCGCCTACCTCGTCTCGGGCGTCCTGTTCATCCTCGCGCTGCGCGGGCTGTCGAGCCCCGAAACATCGCGGCGGGGCAACCTCTACGGCATGATCGGCATGACGATCGCCATGCTGACGACGCTCGCGAGCCTCAGCGAATACGGCGCCGTCACGTGGCTGCTGGTGTTGGTCGGCATTGGAACCGGCGGCAGCATCGGTGCCTACGCCGCCCGCAACATCCCGATGACCATGATGCCGGAGCTGGTCGCCGCGTTCCACTCGCTCGTCGGCCTTGCGGCGGTGTTCGTCGCCGCCGGCGCGCTCTATGCGCCCGACGCCTTCGGCATTGCCGACCGCAGCGGGCGGATCGGCGCCGCGAGCCTCGTCGAGATGTCGCTCGGCGTCGCCATCGGCGCGATCACGTTCACGGGCTCGGTCATCGCCTTCCTCAAGCTCTCCGGGCGCATGTCCGGCAAGCCGATCATCCTGCCGATGCGGCACGCCATCAATGCCGCGCTCGCGGTCGCCATCATCTTCCTCGTCTGGCAGTTCTGCCAGTCGGGCGGCTCGGCGTGGCTGTTCTGGCTGATCACGCTGCTCTCGCTGCTGTTCGGCGTCCTCATCATCGTGCCCATCGGCGGCGCCGACATGCCGGTCGTCGTCTCGATGCTCAATTCCTACTCGGGCTGGGCCGCGGCCGGCATCGGCTTCACGCTCGGCAACATCGCGCTCATCATCACCGGCGCGCTGGTCGGCTCGTCGGGCGCGATCCTCTCCTACATCATGTGCAAGGGCATGAACCGCGCGTTCCTCGCGGTGATCGCAGGCGGGTTCGGCGGCGAGGTCGCGGGCCCGGCGGGCGAGAAGGGCGAGCAGAAGCCGGTGAAGCTCGGCTCGGCGGAGGACGCCGCGTTCCTTCTCAAGAACGCCGGCAGGGTGATCATCGTGCCGGGCTACGGCATGGCGGTCGCCCAGGCGCAGCACGCGCTGCGCGAGATGGCCGACAACCTGAAGAAGGCCGGCGTCGAGGTGAAGTACGCGATCCATCCGGTAGCGGGCCGCATGCCGGGCCACATGAACGTGCTGCTCGCCGAGGCCAACGTGCCCTACGACGAGGTGTTCGAGCTCGAGGACATCAATGCCGAGTTTGCGCAGGCCGACGCGGTCTACGTGATCGGCGCCAACGACGTGGTCAACCCGGCGGCCGAGGAGGACAAGTCCTCGCCGATCTTCGGCATGCCGGTCCTGCAGGTGTGGAAGGCCGGCACCGTGCTCTTCAACAAGCGCAGTCTCGCCTCGGGTTACGCCGGCATCGACAATGCGGTCTTCTATCGCGACAACACCGTGATGGTGCTCGGCGACGCCAAGAAGATGACGGAAGAGATCGGCAAAAGCCTCGGGCACTGAGATCGCCGCAGCGACACCTGGAGCAGGGCCGATCCGGCCCGCGCCCGGCCGTTCGCTTGCACCGCAACCATTTTGTCATCTGTGATTTGACCTTTGCAGCGAGAAGGCGCTCGATGACGCCCTGGCGCATGGCGCACCGACAGGAGGTCTTCCATGGACCGGAAATGCTTGCTCGCCGGCCTTGCGACCGGCGTGCTCTCGCTGCTCGCGGGTTTCCTCGTGCACGGCCAGCTGCTCGGCGCCGAGTACGCGAAGCTCGGCAACCTGTTCCGCCCGCAGGCCCAGCAGGCGACGATGTTTCCCTACATGGTCGTCGCGCACCTCATCTTCGGGCTCGCCTTCGCCTGGGTCTATCTGCAGGGCAAGAAGGCGGGTGTGGGCACGCTCGGCCAAGGCGCGCGCTATGGCCTCGCTGTCGCGCTGCTGGCGGTCGTGCCGATGTACCTCATCTACTATGCCGTGCAGCCGATGCCCGGCACGCTCGTGGCCAAGCAGATACTTTTCGACGGCGTGGTGATGGTGCTGCTCGGCATTGCGATCGCCTACATGCTGCGCGCGCCCGGCGAGGCCTGATCGCGCTGCGCCGGCTCAACCCGACTTGCGCGCCGTGGTGACCGGTGCCGGTGCCGGCGTTCGGCCCGCACGGTCGGCATCGACCTGGGCCAGCAGGTTGGAAATGACCATCTTCGGGATGCCAATCAAGATCTCCGGGCCGTTGCGGGCGAACACCTTGACCCTGTAGCCCTCGGCCGCCGCGGCGCGCAGGTCCGCCTCCGGGATCTGGACGGTGAAAAGCTCGAGGTAGGGGCACTCGTTGCCGAACCGGCACTGGCCCTGCCGCTGCACGCTGGTCAGCGGCAGCAGCTCGGCGCGGTCGTTGCGCGCCGTCTCGTAGAGACGGCGATGGGTGTCTTTGTACTGGATCTGGAACTGCAGCAGCATGGTCGCCGCGCCCGTCTTGCGGTCGACCCGGGCGACGAGGTTCTTGGCGCCGACGCCGAGCACGTTGACCGATGCGACCTCGGTCGAGGCGTACTCGCGGTACGGCTTGAACCGGTCATCGATGGTGCGGATCTGGCTCTGCTTCTCGATCTGCTCGGCGGTGGTGGTGCAGCCGGTGGCGAGCGCCAGCACTGCCAGCAGCAATAGCCCGCGAGGTACCTTGAAACGCCGCACGACGCCCGCCCGTCTCGATCCGCCGGGTAGAGATTATCATGGCCGTGCGGATGGCGACAGCAGAAATTGCCCGGTGCACTGTCGCGTGACCGCGTGCTCGCTCACGCCTTCTTCTCCCAGCGGCCGGTGCTCGACTGCTGCCAGTAGGTGCACGCTCCACCAGCGGCCTTCGCGTCCTTCCAGGCTGCGCGCGCCTGCTCGACCGCGGTCGGGTCGCCCCCGTCGAAGAGGACCACGATACGCTCGTAGCCGCCGAGCGCGCCCGAGCCGATGCCGCCGAGCGCGGCGCCGTCGACCAGGAAGCGCACGGCCGCGCCGTTCGGGTTGTCGCTCTCCGTCGTCAGCCACACAGGGTGGTCGGCCGCCGCCCCGTCCTTGGCGGTGCCGTGCGGCAGGAAGCTCTCCTCGCGGTAGGTCCACAGCTGCATGTCGAGCGCGTCGACCCGCTCCGCGCTTCCCGCCTGAACGACCGCCCGCCAGCCGCGCTCGAGCGTTCGCTCCAGAAGCGTCGGCAGCACCTGCTCGAGCGACTGGTGCTCGAGGTGATAGAACAACACCTCCGCCATGGCGCGTCCCGCGGTTCGGATCATCAACCGCCCGCGTTTGAGCAGCGCGGCGTGAGGCCGTCAACCCATGTGCGCCGCCGCGCAGTCAGCTGCATGCGCTGCCGGCGCCGCGTGGCAGCGTGAACGTGCGGTCGTCGCCACCGCGCTCGCCGATCGAGAGGAACCGCTTGGCACCCTCGATCGTGACGCCGCCGGTCGTCAGCGTCAGCCCGCCGGACCTGTTCGGGGTCAGTCGGAACTGGCCGCCATCGGCCTCGACCGAGCAGTTGAAGCGGTTGGCGATCTCGCGGCAGTAGGCCCAGCTCGTGTAGGGATTGCTGTCGTCGACGGCGCGAATGCCGAGCCGGACCTCGAAGCGGCCGGCCTGCACCGCGCCGCCGGACCCGGCCGGATCGCGCAGGACCCAGATGCGCTTGACCGTCTGGCGCGGATGCTTGCGGAAATGCGAGGTCGGATAGACACGCGCGTAACAGACCGAGTTCTTCACCGCCTTGCCGAAATAGCGGTCGAAGAGGCTGGTCTTGGCGGCTTGCACCGGTGCGCCGCTGGCAATCACAGCGGCCGCCGTCAGGGCGGCGAGCGAGCGGGCGAGCATGAGGGTCTCCTCCGACTTACTTTCCGTATGCCGCGAGTTTAGGCCCGCCCGCGTGCCACGCGCAATGCGACTGCGCGGCCATGGCCGCTTGAGCAAGCGCGATTGTCGGATCGGCCACAGGCCTCTATGAGGGGCCCGACAGGCGACGCAGCGGGGCGGCCAAGGCATGAGCGGGCGCTTCTCCTTCGAACTCGAGGCCGTGGACGGGGCGGCGCGCACGGGGCGCATCGCGACACCGCACGGCGAGATCCGCACGCCCGCGTTCATGCCGGTCGGGACGGTCGGCTCGGTGAAGGCGCTCTATCCCGATCAGGTGCGGGCGGCGGGTGCCGACGTCATCCTCGCCAACACCTACCACCTGATGCTGCGCCCTGGCGCGGAGCGGGTCGCGCGCCTCGGCGGCCTGCACGCGTTCATGCGCTGGGACGGTCCGATCCTCACCGATTCAGGCGGCTTCCAGGTGATGTCGCTGGCAGGGCTGAGGAAGATCGGCGAGGAAGGCGTAGCCTTCCAGTCGCACCTCGACGGCTCGCGCCACCTTCTCACGCCCGAGCGCTCGATCGAGGTGCAGGGCCTGCTCGGCGCGGATATCCAGATGCAGCTCGACGAGTGCATCGAGCTGCCGGCCGAGCCGGAGCGCGCGGCGGCGGCCATGGAGCTATCGCTGCGCTGGGCGGAGCGCTCGAAGCAGGCTTTCGAGCGGGTGTCGAGGCCCGGCCAGGCCCTCTTCGGCATCGTGCAGGGGGGGACCAATGCGACGCTCCGGCGGCGCTCGGCCGAGGCGCTGGTCGGGCTCGACATGCACGGCTACGCCATCGGCGGTCTCGCGGTCGGGGAGGGTCAGGAGCTCATGCTGCGCACGATCGCGCAGACCGTGCCGCATCTGCCCGCCACCAGGCCCCGCTACCTGATGGGCGTCGGCACGCCGCTCGACCTGATCGAGGCGGTGGCGCGCGGCATCGACATGTTCGACTGCGTGATGCCGACCCGGAGCGGGCGCCACGGCCAGGCCTTCACCTGGGGCGGCCGGGTCAACCTGCGCAACGCCCGCCACGCCGAGGACACGCGCCCGCTCGATCCGTCGAGCCCGTGCCCGGCGGCGCGGGACTATTCGCGCGCCTACCTGCATCATCTCGTGAAATCCGGCGAGTATCTGGGAGCGATGCTGTTGTCGTGGGCCAACACCGCGTTCTATCAGGACCTCATGCTGGAGGCGCGCCGCGCGATCAGCGAGGGCCGCTACCAGGCGTTCCTCGCCGAGCACCGAGAGCGCATCGACAAGGCCGAGGCGGCATGACGGAGGGCAGGGCATGATCGGCAAGCTGCGCGGCAGGGCGGACGCCATCGGCGAGGCCCATGCCATCATCGACGTGAGCGGGGTCGGCTACGAGGTTCAGCTCTCCGCGCGCACGCTCCGCAACCTGAAGCTCGGCGACGAGGTGGTGCTGACCATCGACACGCATGTGCGCGAGGACGCGATCCGGCTGTTCGGCTTCACGAGCGAGGTCGAGCGGGCCTGGTTCCGCATATTGCAGACGATCCAGGGGGTCGGCGCCAAGGTTGCGCTCTCCGTGCTCGGCACGCTCAGCACCCAGGACCTCGCCAACGCCATCGCGCTCGCCAACTGGGCGGCGGTCGAGCAGACGCCGGGGGTCGGCAAGAAGCTGGCGCAGCGCATCGTTTCGGAGCTGAAGGACAAGGCGCCGGCGCTGTCGGTCGCGGGCCTCGACGTGCCGGTGGCGGCCGCCGTGAAGGGCGTCGCCGCAATGCCGGTCGAGAGCACGGCCGCCGCGGAGACGATCTCGGCGTTGACCAATCTCGGTTATCAGCCAGGCCAGGCGGCGCAAGCAGTTGCCGCCGCGATGCGCGAGCTCGGCGAGAGCGCTGATACCGCAAGGCTCATCCGCCGCAGCCTGAAGGAGCTGGCGCGCTAGGCGGACACGCCGCTCGTATCGCTCGCGGCCACGTGACAGAGCCCGGACGGCAGGCCATAGTGTCCGCCGATCACAATCGGCGATGTCGGTAAGGTCAATTCGGCGAGGGCGCGGGCTTGTCGATCAACCTGCACATCATGACCGCGGGAGACGTGTTCCCGCTGGAGCTCGAGCGCCGGCTGTGGGCGGCGCTCGATGCCGCGCGCAAGAGGGTGGCACAGCTTCTCGCGATCGACGAGGTGGACGTCGCCGTCGTTGCGGCGCCGCATGCCGTGATCCCGCGGCTCGGCTTGAACGGCTTCGCCGCGACGCCGAACTATCTCACGATCCACATCGACCCTAAGCGTGAAGACCTTTCGGCCGATCTCGATCGGCGGATCGGCGCGATTCTGGCGCATGAGTTGCACCACTGCGCCCGCATGCGCGGCCCGGGCTACGGGCAGAAGCTCGGTGAGCGGCTCGTTTCCGAGGGCCTTGCGACCTGCTTCGAGGAGGAGGCGGGCTTCGGCACGCCGTTCTATGCCGTCGAATGCGCAGGCGAGGCGCTGAAGACCTTCGCCGGGCAGGCCTTCGCACGGCTCGAGCGGGCCGATCTCAACTTCAACGATTGGATGTTCGGCAGCCGGGTCAGCGACCAGTTCCCCTACCAGTGCGGCTATTCGCTCGGGTATGCGATCGTGCGCAAGTGGCTTCATCTCGCGGCGCGGACGCCGTCGGAGGCGGCCCGGGTCGAGGCCGCCGAGGTGCTCGAACTGTGGCATCGTGGCGCCATCCGGTTCACGTGACGCACGTGGCGGCGCGCGCCTTCCCCTCGCCGGGCTGCGCTGCTATATGCGGTGCGCACAGCAATCGAGCGATCCGATTCTCGTGCAACTCCAGCCAGGAGCACCGGCATGGCCCAAAGCCCACTCGATCTGGACTTTGGCGTCGGCTTGACCTTTGACGATGTCCTGCTGGTGCCGCAGGCCTCGGACGTCTTGCCAGCGCAGGTCGAGGTCACGACGCGCGTCACCAAGACCGTCAGCCTCAACATCCCGATCATCGCCTCTGCCATGGACACCGTGACGGAGGCCCGCCTCGCGATCGCCATGGCGCAGGCCGGCGGCATCGGCGTGATCCACCGCAACCTCGCGCCGGAAGCGCAGGCGCGCGAGGTCGAGCTCGTCAAGAAGTACGAGAGCGGGATGGTGATCAACCCGGTCACCATCCAGCCGTCCGCGAGCCTCAAGCAGGCGCTCGACCTGATGAAGGAGCACCGCATCTCGGGCATCCCGGTGGTCGAGGCAGCCAGGAGCGGCAAGGGGCCGGGCAAGCTCGTCGGCATCCTTACGAACCGCGACGTCCGCTTTGCGACCGACATGGCGCAGCCCGTCTCCGAGCTCATGACCAAGGAGAGCCTCGTCACCGTCAAGGCCGGCGTCGGCCGCGCCGAGGCGATGCGGCTCCTCCACAAGCACCGGATCGAGAAGTTGCTGGTGGTCGATGCCGATTACCGCTGCACCGGGCTGATCACGGTCAAGGACATCGAGAAGGCGGCGCAGCACCCGAACGCCTGCAAGGACAGCCAGGGCCGGCTGCGGGCCGCCGCCGCGACCAGTGTCGGCGACGATGGTTTCGAGCGGGCCGAGCGGCTGATCGCGGCTGGCTGCGACCTCGTCGTGGTCGATACCGCCCACGGCCACTCCGCCAAGGTGCTCGAGGCGGTCACGCGGGTGAAGAAGCTGTCGAACAGCACCCAGGTCGTCGCCGGCAACGTTGCAACGGGCGATGCGACCCGCGCCTTGATCGACGCCGGCGCGGACGCCATCAAGGTCGGCATCGGGCCCGGCTCCATCTGCACGACGCGGATCGTCGCCGGGGTGGGTATGCCGCAGCTCACCGCGATCCTCGATTGCGTCGCCGCCGCCCGGCCGCATGGCATCCCGATCATCGCCGACGGCGGCGTCAAGTTCTCCGGTGACCTCACCAAGGCGCTCGCCGCCGGCGCCGACTGCGTGATGATCGGCTCGCTGCTCGCCGGCACCGACGAGAGCCCGGGCGAGACCTATCTCTACCAGGGCCGCACCTACAAGGCCTACCGCGGCATGGGCTCGATCGGCGCCATGGCGCGCGGCTCCGCCGACCGCTATTTCCAGCAGGAGGTGAAGGACAGCCTCAAACTGGTGCCGGAAGGCGTCGAGGGCCAGGTGCCCTACAAGGGGCCGGTCGCGGCGGTCCTCCACCAGCTCGTCGGCGGATTGCGGGCCGGAATGGGGTATGTCGGCGCCCGCACGCTCGGCGAGCTCGCGGCGCGGGCCAAGTTCGTGCGAATCTCCCCCGCCGCGATGCGCGAGAGCCATACCCACTCGATCTCGATCACCCGCGAGAGCCCGAACTACCCGGGCAACGGCTGAGCTGAGGAGCGAAGATGCCGCAAGTCGCGATCCTCTATCCGGTGCTCGTGCAGGTGCTGCTCACCGTCGTGGTGCTGGGTTTCATGGGACGGGCGCGGTATGCATTCCTTTCGGCCCACAGAGACAGAGACAATCTCAGGGAGCTGGCGGTCGGGCGCGGCCGCTGGTCGGACGAGGCGACCAAGGCGGCGCGCAACTTCACCAACCAGTTCGAGGTGCCGGTGCTGTTCTATGCGGTCGTGGCGTTCGCCATGATCACCCGCACCGCCGACGGCGCCATGGTGGCCCTCGCCTGGCTCTTCGCGGTGTCGCGGATCGTCCACGCCGGCATCCAGATCGGCCCGAACGTGGTCGCGTGGCGGTTCGCGGCCTATCTCGTCGGTCTCCTCGCCGTCGTCGCAATGTGGGGCCTGCTCGCTGTCCGCACGGTGTGGGCGGGATGAGGCCCGGCGCCCGCATGCGCGCGGCCGTCGAGGTGCTGGACGACGTTCTCGAGCGGCATCACCCGGCGACGACCGCGCTCGCCGATTGGGGCAAGAGCCACCGGTTCGCCGGCTCCGGCGATCGTGCCGCCATCGGCAACCTGGTCTACGACGTGCTCCGCCGGCGTCTGTCGCTTGCCGCCCGGATGGGGTCGGACGTGCCGCGGGCGCTCGTGATCGCGGCGGCCGGGCCGGCGCTCGCCCTTTCGCCCGAGGCGGTGGCGGCCGCGGCCGACGGTTCGCAGCATGCCCTCGAGCCGCTTTCGCCCGACGAGAAAGTGGGTCTCGCCCGCGCGTTGCCGGACGATGCGGCCGACTGGGTGCAGGGCGACATCCCGGAGTGGCTGGCCGCATCGTTCCGCCGGGTCTTCGGCCCCCGGACGGCGGCGGAAGGAGCGGGGCTCGCCACGCGGGCGCCGGTCGATCTCAGGGTCAACACGCTGAAGGCAGACCGCGAGAAGGTGCTGAAGGCTCTCGCCCCGTTCGGCGCGGTCGCGGCGCGCTGGTCTCCGGTCGGCGTGCGCATCGCGCCCTCCGCGGGGCCCGGCCGCACCCCCAACGTCGAGGCCGAGGCGAGCCACGGCAAGGGCTGGTTCGAGGTGCAGGACGAGGCGAGCCAGATCGCCGCGCTCATGGCCGGAGCGGCCCCGCGCGAGCAGGCTCTGGACCTGTGCGCCGGCGCCGGCGGCAAGACGCTCGCGCTCGCGGCCGGCATGCAGAACACTGGCCAGATCTACGCCTACGACCGCGACAAGGCCCAGCTGCGCCCGATCTTCGAGCGGCTGAAGCGGGCGGGCGTGCGCAATGCGCAGGTGCTGGACGCGGGCGACGAGGCCGCCCTCACCCGGCTCGGAGCCCGCTTCGACTGCGTCCTCGTCGATGCCCCCTGCACCGGATCGGGCGTGTGGCGGCGCCGGCCGGACGCCAAGTGGCGGCTGAGACCGGCGCAGCTCGCCGAGCGGATCGAGGAGCAGGCGACCGTGCTCGCGCTGGCGGCGGGCCTCGTCAAGCCGGGCGGCCGGCTGGTCTACGTGACGTGCTCGGTGCTCGCCGAGGAGAACGCCGATCAGGTCGACCGGTTCCTGATCTCGCCGGTCGCGGGCGGCGAGTTCAGTGCGGTCGCGGCGGCAGCGACCTGGGGCGCGAGGATCGGCACCGAGCCGCCGAACTCGGCCGACGGCCAAGACCTTCACCTGCTGCTCACCCCCGGAACGCATGCGACCGATGGATTTTTCATCGCCGTGTTGACGCGTGCTCGCGCGCCGGTTTCGGTGGGGAGTTGATGAAAATGTCACTTGCAATGCGTCGGAAGGAAATTATTTATCAGCCGCTGCGAGTCCCTTCGGACCTCGCGATCAAGTCCGGCTGTGTGCCGGCGTCGCTGGAGCGTGCGGCTCCTCGCCGTCCGGACCGGCGGCAATTGGAGGACGCTCGTCCATCATGGCAATAGCTTCCAAGGCGAAGCGGCCAAAGCGCGCGCCGGCGCGCTCCTGCCTCGGTCCGGTCGCGGATCTCGAGGCGCATCTCCCCGCCGAGTGGTGGCGCAAGCTGTTCAATGCGCTCTACGTGAAGACCGACGGCGACGTGGTCGAGAACAGCGAGAACACGCGGCGCGAGGTCGACTTCATCGTCTCGGCAGCCGCCATCCAGCCGCACAGCTCCATCCTGGATCTGTGCTGTGGCCAGGGCCGCCACTGCCTCGAGCTCGCGCGCCGCGGCTACAGGAACGTGATGGGCGTCGACCGCTCGCGCTATCTCATTCGCCTCGCCAAGAAGCGCGCGCAGAACGAGAGCCTGCAGGTCCTCTTCAAGGAGGGCGATGCCCGCAACCCGCGCCTCAACGAGAACAGCTTCGATCTCGTCGCGATCATGGGCAACTCGTTCGGCTATTTCTCGAACAAGAAGGACGACGAGAAGGTGCTGGCGACGGTCGGCAAGATCCTGCGCCCGTCCGGCCAGCTGGTGCTCGACATCACCGACGGCGCCCACATGCACGAGAACTTCGACCGCCGCTCGTGGGAGTGGATCGACGAGCACCATTTCGTCTGCCGCGAGCGCTCGATCAGCCAGGACGGCGAACGGCTCATCTCGCGCGAGGTCATCGTCAACGACGAGACCGGCGTGATCGCCGACCAGTTCTACGCCGAGCGGCTCTATACGCGCGACAGCATCACGAAGCTGCTCGAGAAGACCGGTTTCCGCAACGTGCGCCACCATGGCCATGCGGAGGCTTCATCCGACCGCGACCAGGATCTCGGCATGATGGCGCGGCGCATCCTGCTCTCCGCGGATGCCCCGCAGCTGCCGGCGCGGCGGATCAAGGGCAAGGTCCAGCAGATCGACGTGACCGTGCTCATGGGCGACCACCGCCTGCCCGATACGGTCAAGCGCGGCGGCACATTCAACGCCGAGGACCTCGATACGGTGCGCAAGCTCAAGGACGCGTTGTCGGAGCTGCCGGCCTACAAGTTCCGCTACCTCGACAACCACGCCACGCTCGAGCGCGATCTGCAGGAACTGCGCACGGACCTCGTGTTCAACCTCTGCGACGAGGGGTTCAACAATGACCCCTTCAAGGAGCTGCACGTGCCGGCGATGCTCGAGGTGCTCGGCATCCCCTATACCGGCGCCGGGCCGGCGGCGCTCGCCGCCTGCTACGACAAGGGAATCGTGCGCGCCGTCGCCCAGTCGCTCGACGTGCCGGTGCCGCTCGAGACCTACGTGCGACCGGGCGACCAGGGCGCGACGCTGCCCTCGGTATTTCCCGCGCTCTTGAAGCCCAACCAGGGTGACAGCTCGCAGGGCATCACCAGGGACGCCGTCGTCAAGAACGAGCGGGCGCTGCTCGACTACCTCGAGCGGCTGCGCAACGACTTCCCGAAACGCGGCGTGCTGGTGCAGGAGTACCTGACCGGCCCCGAGTACTCGGTCGCCCTCATCGGGAATCCGGACCAGGGCCTGCGCGCACTGGCTTTCCTCGAGGTCGACTACTCGCGACTCGACCCGAATCTGCCGAAGATCCTCGGCTATGAATCGAAGTGGGAGCCGGACAGCCCCTACTGGACGCAGATCAGGTATCACGAGGCGAACCTGCCCGATCACATCCAGTCGCAGCTGATCGAGAACTCGGCGCGGCTGTTCGAGCGGCTGCAGTGCCGCGACTACGCGCGGTTCGACTTCCGCGCCGACGAGAGGGGCGAGATCAAGCTGCTGGAGGTGAATCCGAACCCGGGCTGGTGCTGGGACGGCAAGTTCAACATCATGGCCGGCTTCGGCGGCACGCGCTACACCGAGCTCCTTTCCCAGATCCTGCTCGCCGCCGAGGAGCGGCTCGGCATCGTCGCCCGCCCGCAGGCTAACGCAACGGCCGGCAATGGCGCGGCTCTCGCCGGCACGAGCGGCGCCACCAGCGTCCCGGCTCCACAGCCGTCATCGCCGCCGGGCTGAGCATTGCGGCCGTGCCGGGGAGAGCCCGCGTCAGCCGAGACAGCACTTCTTGAATTTCTTGCCCGAGCCGCACGGGCAAGGATCGTTGCGCCCGATCTTCGGCCCGCCCCGCACGACCGGCGCCATCGGGTGGTGATGATGGTGGCCGTGATCGTGATCATGGTTGCAATGGGGGCCGTGCACATGCGGCGCATGCTCGTGATCGTGGCTGTGGGCCGTGTGCGGCTTGGTCGTGTCGTGGGTCATCTCGAAGCTCGCCCCGCTCTGTCGGCAGCACGATAGCATGATTTCCTGCGTCAGTGGGGCTGTTGGCGGCGCTGCAAGTTGTGTTGCGGGCTGCGTCGTCTTGTCGTAACCGCTCCCCATGACCGAGACCGTGCTGATCGTCGACTTCGGCTCGCAGGTGACGCAACTCATTGCGCGGCGCGTGCGGGAGGCCGGCGTCTACTGCGAGATCCATCCCTACCAGAAGGCCGAGGCTGCGTTCGCCCGTTTGAAGCCCAAGGCGGTCATCCTGTCGGGCGGGCCGGATTCGGTGACGCGCGATGGCTCGCCACGGGCGCCCGAGGCCATCTTCGAGTCCGGATTGCCGATCCTCGCCATCTGCTATGGCCAGCAGTCGACGGCTGTCCAGCTCGGTGGCGCGGTCGAGGGCGGACATGCGGCCGAGTTCGGCCGCGCCGAGATCGAGATCCGGGAGCCAAGCGCGCTGTTCGAGGGCCTCTGGCAGGTCGGCCGACGCTATCCGGTCTGGATGAGCCACGGCGATCGCGTGACGCGGCTACCCGGAGGCTTCACGGTCAAGGCGACGAGCGAGAACGCACCGTTCGCCATTGCCACCGACGAGACGCGGCGCATCTACACGACGATGTTTCACCCGGAGGTGGTCCACACGCCCGACGGCGGCAAGCTGCTCGCCAACTTCGTGCACAGGATCGCCGGCCTCGAGTCCGACTGGACGATGGGGGCCTACCGTGCCGAGATGATCGCGCGGATCCGCCAGCAGGTCGGCAGGTCGCGGGTCATCTGCGGGCTCTCCGGCGGCGTCGACAGCGCGGTCGCGGCGGTGCTGATCCACGAGGCGGTCGGCGACCAGCTCACCTGCATCCTCGTCGACCACGGCCTGATGCGCCAGAACGAGGCGGCGGAGGTCGTTTCCCTGTTCCGCGGGACCTACAACATTCCGCTGGTGCACGTGGATGCGAGCCGCGAGTTCCGGGCCGCGCTCGCCGGCGTCGCCGACCCCGAGCAGAAGCGCAAGACGATCGGTCGCCTCTTCATCGAGGTGTTCGATGCGGAGGCGAGGAAGCTCGGCGGCGCCGAGTTCCTGGCGCAGGGCACGCTCTACCCGGACGTGATCGAGAGCGTGTCGTTCGTCGGCGGGCCGTCGGTGACGATCAAGTCGCACCACAACGTCGGCGGCCTGCCCGAGCGCATGAACCTCAAGCTGGTGGAGCCGCTGCGGGAGCTGTTCAAGGACGAGGTGCGCGCGCTCGGCCGCGAGCTCGGCCTGCCCGAGCGCTTCGTCGGGCGCCATCCGTTCCCGGGACCGGGGCTCGCGATCCGAATACCCGGCGAGATCACGCCCGAGAAGCTCGACATCCTGCGCAAGGCCGACGCGATCTATCTCGATGAGATCCGCAAGGCCGGCCTCTACGACACGATCTGGCAGGCGTTCGCGGTGCTGCTGCCGGTGCGCACCGTCGGCGTGATGGGCGATGCGCGCACCTACGACCACGTCTGCGCGCTGCGCGCCGTCACCTCGACCGACGGCATGACCGCCGACTATTTCCCGTTCCCGCACGAGGTGCTGGGCCGGACCGCGACGCGCATCGTCAACGAGGTCAAGGGTATCAATCGCGTGGTCTACGACATCACCTCGAAGCCGCCCGGCACGATCGAGTGGGAGTGAGCGGCGGTCCGGTCGGCGCGAGCCGTCGCGAGACCGCATCGGCCCGGCGCCCTACCGCCCCGGTGTCGCGGAGGCGCGCATGATCGTCGCGGCCCAGTGCTGCGAGGCTCGCGCGATGGCCTGACCTTCGCCCGGCCGGCAGGACGACGGCGCGAGCAGCAGGCCGCGGCCGTAGATCGGGTCGTGGCCATCCGGTCCGAGGTCGCGGGTCGCCAGCAGCGAGAGCAGCTCGTGCTTGCTCTTGCGCGGGGCGCCGGCGTGCACCGAGGCGACCATCGCGGTGACATACGGTGCCGCGAACGAGGTCCCCGTCATCGGCCCCTCGCGCGAGCCTGGCATCGCCGTCCACACGCCGACGCCCGGCGCCGCAACGTCGATATAGGAGCCGCGATTGGCGTAGCGGTAGCTCTTGAGCTCACGGTCGACCGCGGTGACCGCGATCACCTGCGGGTAGGCGGCCGGATAGCTCGGTCGCGCGGTCGGACCCTCGTTGCCGGCGGCGGCAATGAACGTCATGCCCTTGGCGGTGTAGTCCTCGATCGCCTTCTGCAGCAGGGGGTCGTGCGGGCCTGACAGGCTGACGTTGGCGATCTTGACGCCGCTCTGGCTCAGCCAGTCGATCGCCTTCAACAGGCTGAACGTGTCGGACACCGGCCGGCCGCGCTCGTCGGCGCTGAACACGTTGGCGACGTAAAACTGGGCGTCGGGAACGAGCCCCGGCGTGCCGCTCTGCGGGTGGCCGGCGAGCAGGGCCACGACGCCGGTTCCGTGGCCGTCATTGAGTGCGCCATGGCCATCGGGTGTGAAGGTCCGCTCGGTGAGGCGCGCCGAGCGGAGCGCGGGATGCGACCGGTCGACCCCGGTATCGATCACGCCGACCCGCATGTCCCGCGTGCAGCCCGCGAGATGCGGCTGCCACTGGACGAGCGTCGCGCCATAGCATCGGCCGGGTGCGCAGGCCGGCGCCGAGGCGGCGGCCTCGACGGTCGCCTGGGGTGTCGATGTCGGAGCGCCCGGCAATCGCGGTGTGGCAGCGGGCAGCGCGGCCGACCCTGCCGGGGCAGCCTCCATCTTGAGCTCGGTGCTCGTTGCCGCATGGTAGAGCCGGTAGACCCGGTTCATGGCGAAGGCATGCTCGGGCATGTTCGGGTCGAGCATCCCGCGCACGCCGTGACGCGGCATGCCGGGCGGCAGGATGATACGCGACACGGATATGCTGCTGCCCGGCACGGAGACAGTGGCCGCGACCATCATGCCGCTCTGGCGCGCGCGCTCGAGCGCCTCGGGGCTGAGATTGACGGCGAGCACCTCGTGGGGACGGAACTCGCCGGGTCGCAGCGGCTGGATCGGCGCCGGCGGCGGTCCTTTCGCGACCGGGGGCGGTTTTGGGGTGGGCGCGCCGCTGGCGGCCGGCGAGGTCGGCGGCGGAGATCCAGCGGGGGTCGGGCCCGAGGTGGTGGCAGGTTTGGTCCTCGCCGCCGTCGTGAAAGTCGGTGCGGCGGCGGCCGGAGCGGACGCGGATTTCGCTGCCGGCGCGGTCGCGGCCCCGGTGTTCGACTGGGAGCCGCTGCCGAACAGCAGCTTCAACGCCTCGGCCACGGTCTCCGGCGGCGCGCTGAAGATCGACGGCTTCTCCACAGTCTTGGACCTCGAGGTCGCTTCATCCGTTTTCTTGGCTGTCGCGCTGCTGCTGGACGTTGCCGCCGATGCCGCCGCAGCCTTCCCCGACTTTGCCGGCTGGTCGTCGTCATCGTCGTCGTCCTGTGCGCGGGCCGGCGTCTTCACGGCCGCGGCCGTCGACTTCGACGCGCTCGCAGCCGTCGAGGCCGTCGACCGGTCGGTGCCATCGGACTTCGGCGCGCCGCTCGATTGGCTGGCCGAGGCGGCTGACGAGCCCGATGTGCTCGAGCCCGATTGTGACGAGGACTGCGACTTCGCCGCGGCCTGACGCGCAATTTCGCGCTGGCGCTCCGCCTCTGCCCTGGCGCGCTCCTGCTCGAGCTTGGCCTGCTCACGGGCGCGCGCGGCCTCCGCTCTGGCGCGCTCGCGCTCCCGGCGGGCCTCCTCGCGGGCGCGCTCACGCTCCTCGCGCAACCGCTCCAACTCGCGCAGCCATTGCTCGCGCGAAGAGTCGGTCTTGCTCGATCCGGAAAACGCAGGGGCTCCGCTGCAAAGGGCAACGGCCATCACGACAGCAGCGATCAGCGGACGACTACGCATGCGCACGACCGGTCGAACGAGGTACGTCCATCGCGAATGCGATGGCCAGCCAGTGACGTCGATGACCCCACGTCGATGCAGTATGGCGTTCAATTCCATCGGAGGGAATGCCTCACGCGTGCTGCAACGCAAGAACTTGGTGATAATCTCGTATAGTCTGCGTCGGGTCATGCTCAAATGCTCAGGTCGAGAACTGCAGACCTGGGCCAGATGGGCATCGGGTGCGCGATTGCGAGAGGATCAGGCATGTTCATGACCGGCATGAGCTTTGCGCTCGGCGAGGAGATCGAGGCGCTGCGCGAGACCGTGCACCGCTTCGCGCAGGCCAAGATCGCGCCCCGCGCCGCCGAGGCCGACCGCACCAACGCATTCCCCATGGACCTGTGGGTCGAGCTTGGCCGGCTTGGCGTCCTCGGCATGACTGCCGACCCGGAGCACGGCGGCGCCGGCATGGGCTACCTCGCGCACTGCGTCGCGATGGAGGAGATCAGCCGTGCGTCGGCCTCGGTCGGGCTTTCCTACGGCGCCCATTCCAACCTCTGCGTCAACCAGATCAACCGCCACGGCACCAGGCAGCAGAAGGCCCGCTATCTGCCGAAGCTCATTTCCGGCGAGCACGTCGGCGCGCTCGCCATGTCGGAGCCGGGCGCGGGCTCGGATGTCGTGTCGATGAAGCTCAGGGCAGTGCGACGCAACGACCGCTATCTGCTCACCGGCAGCAAGATGTGGATCACCAACGGTCCCGACGCCGCGACGCTCGTCGTCTACGCCAAGACCGATCCGGAGGCGGGCGCGCGCGGCATCACCGCCTTCATCGTGGAGAAATCGTTCAAGGGGTTCTCGACCGCCCAGAAGCTCGACAAGCTCGGCATGCGCGGATCGAACACCTGCGAGCTCGTGTTCGAGGATTGCGAGGTTCCCTACGAGAACGTCCTCGGCGAGGAGGGCAAGGGCGTCAACGTGCTGATGTCGGGGCTCGACTACGAGCGCGTGGTGCTCGCCGGCGGCCCGGTCGGCATCATGGCGGCGGCACTGGACGTCGTGATGCCCTACGTGCACGAGCGCAAGCAGTTCGGCCAGGCGATCGGCGAGTTCCAGCTGCTGCAGGGCAAGCTCGCCGACATGTACACGACCATGAACGCGTGCCGCGCCTACGTGTATGCCGCGGCCGCGGCCTGCGATCGCGGCGAGACGACGCGCAAGGACGCCGCCGGCTGCATCCTCTACGCCGCCGAGAAGGCGACGCAGGTGGCGCTCGACGCCGTCCAGATCCTCGGCGGCAACGGCTACATCAACGACTATCCGACCGGGCGGCTGCTGCGCGACGCCAAGCTCTACGAGATCGGCGCCGGCACGAGCGAGATCCGCCGCATGCTGATCGGGCGCGAGCTGTTCGCCGAGACGGCATGATCTATCTTCCGCCGCCGATGTCGACGAGGCTGTCGACCACGTAGGACGCCTGGTCGGAGAGCAGCCAAAGCACCGCCTCGGCGACCTCCTCCGGCTTGCCCGATCGGCCGAGCGGCACGTGGGGTACGAGGCTCTCGAGCCGTCCTTTCACGCCCGTGTCGTCGTGGATCGTGGTTTCGATCAGGCCGGGGCGGACCGCATTGACGCGGATGCCCTGCGGCGCGAGCTCCAGTGCGAGACCGCGTGTGAAGGTGTCGATGGCCCCCTTCGACGCCGCATACGCGAGCATGCCGTTCGCGCCGCCCACATACGACGCCGCCGACGACATGTTGACGATGGCGCCGCCCTTGCCGCCGAGCTTGGTCGACATGCGTTTCGCCGCCTCGCGCGCGCAGAGAAACTGACTTGTGATGTTGATCCGCCAGACGCGCTCGAGGTCGGCCGCCGTCACGTCCTGGATGAGCGCATTGAGCGTCACGATGCCGGCGTTGTTGAAGAGTGCGCTGACGAGTCCGAGCTGGCGGTCGCATTCGGCGAAGAGCTGCACGGCGCCCACTTCTGTCGACACGTCGCCCTGGATCGCGACCGCCGATCCGCCCGCCGCCGCAATGTCGCGTACGACTTCGGCGGCCTTCTCGGCATTGGTGTTGTAGTTGACCGCGACCTTGTAGCCGCGCCTGCCGCCGAGGCGGGCGGTTGCCGCACCGATGCCGCGGCTGGCGCCGGTCACCACGAGCACGCGAGCCATGGGCGACCTCTCAGCCGATGTGGGCCTTGCGCATCTCGCGCGCGATGATGAGCTGCTGGATCTGCGTCGTGCCCTCGTAGAGACGGAACAGGCGCACGTCGCGGTACATGCGCTCGACGGGGGAGACCGCCATGTAGCCGGCGCCGCCGAAGATCTGCACCGCGCGGTCGGCGACGCGCCCCGCCATCTCGGAGGCGTACATTTTGCTGGCGGCAGCCTCCATCACCGTCGGCTCGCCGGCATCGTAGCGGCGCGCGGCGTCGCGGACCATCGTCTCGGTCGCATAGAGCTCGGTCCAGCTGTCGGCGAGCATGGCCTGGACGAGCTGGAAGGAGCCGATCGGCTGGCCGAACTGCGTGCGGTCGCCGGAATAGGTCATCGCCTCGTGGATGAGCCGGCGCGCCGCCCCGATGCAGACGGCCGCGATGTGAAGCCGCCCGCGGTCGAGCACCTTCATCGCCGTCTTGAAGCCCTGGCCTGGCTTCAACCCGATGATGCGGCCGGCCGGCACGCGCACGTTCTCGAAGATCACGTCGGAGGTGACGGTGCCGCGCTGGCCCATCTTCTCGTCCTTCGGGCCGTAGCTGATGCCCTTGGACTTGGCATCGACGATGAACGCCGAGATGCCGCCGGCCCCCTTGTTGGCGGGGTCGGTGCGCGCCATCAGCGTCAGCACGTCGGCATGGCGGGCATTGGTGATGTAGCGCTTGGTGCCGTTGACGACGTAGTCGCGGCCGTCGACGATCGCGGTCGTGCGCAGCGAGGCCGCATCCGAGCCGGAGCCTGGCTCGGTCAGGCAGAACGAGGAGACGTACTCGCCGCGCGCGAGCTTCGGCAGGAACTCCCGCTTCTGCTCCTCGGTGCCGTCCATCACGATGCCCTGGCTGCCGATGCCGATCGTCGTGCCGAACACGCCGCGGAAGGCGGGCGAGGTCCAGCCGAACTCCTCGGCGAGCTGCACCTCCTGCGAGACGGCGAGGCCAAGGCCGCCGTAGGCGACCGGGATCGTCGTTCCGAAGAGGCCCATGTCCTTGAGCTCTGCGACGACCTCTGTCGGCACTGCCGCGTCGGCCTCGACCTTGGCCTCGAGCGGCACGAGGCGCTCGCGCACGTAGCGGTGCACGGTCTCCTTCAGGGCCTGAAACGTCTCGTCGTCGACGGCGGACGTGAGCGGGGTGCGGAAGGGCGCGGCCATGATATGCGGCTGTCCTCGGGGTGGATCGGGTGGCGAGCAGCGGATGGGCGCGAGCTTAGCCGCAACTCCGGCCGCTTAGAAGCCACCGCGGTCGCGGGCGACGGGTTGCGTGGTGGGACGCGAAGCACTAATTCAGACGGGTCTCGGCGCTGGCAGATACTGCTCGAGGAGCCTGCCCATGGGCACGACCACAGGCCATTGCATGTGCCGCGCGGTCCGGTACGCCTTCGAGGGTGCGCCGCGCTGGGTGATGCATTGTCATTGCACGAGCTGCCGCAAGGCGACCTCCTCGCCGGTTGCGACCTATGCCGGCATCAAGACCGAGCGGTTCCGCTGGACCCAGGGCACGCCCGCCCGCTTCGCCTCCTCCGAGGGTGTCGAGCGGCTCTTCTGCTCGCGATGCGGCACGCCGCTCGCCTATGTCGGCGCCCGCTGGCCGGACGAGGTGCACGTGCTCCACGGCACGCTCGCCGATCCCGCGCTCTGGCCGCCGACCGGGCACGCCTACGTGGCCGAGCAGCTCCCCTGGTTCGAGGTGCACGACGCGCTGCCCCGCTACGCCGGGACGGCAGGCCGGGGCATCGAGCCGGTTCGGCGCGGCCCGAGGGAGTAGGGCAATGTCGCGTGGCATCGATCATCTCGTTCTCGCCGCGCGCGATCTCGATGCGCAGGCGGAATTCTATCGCGAGCTCGGCTTCACGGTCGGCGCCCGCAATCGCCACCCCTGGGGCACGATGAACCACATCGTGCAGTTCGACCGCTGCTTTCTCGAGCTGATCTCGACCGAGCCGGGCTTCGAACACCCCGATCCCGCCGATCCGGTCGCGCAATTCGCGACGCCGATTGCCGATTTCCTGGAGCGCCGGGAGGGCTTCTCCCACCTCGTGCTCGAAAGCCGCAACGCCAGGGCCGACCAGGCGGACTTCGCGCGGGCCGGGATCGCGGGGCGCGCAGTGCTCAACTTCGAGCGCACGGGCAAGCGTGCGGACGGGTCGGATGTGAAGGTCGCGTTCTCGTTGGCGTTCGCGGCGATACCCGCGATCCCGGAGTCGGGGTTCTTCGTCTGCCAGCAGCACGTCCCGGAAAACTTCTGGAACCCCGCGTTGCAGCGGCACGCCAACGGTGTTTCGGGCATCAGCTCGGTGATGCTCCGCGCCGACGACGTCGCGACCGTGGCCGCGTCTATGCAGCGCTTCGCAGGCGCCGACCGGGTGAGCGCGGAGCCTGAAGCACTGGCGATCGACACCGGGCGCGGCCGGCTCGACGTGCTGACGCCAGCCGGCGTCGACGCGCTCGGGCCGGATCTGCTGCCGCAAGGCGTCGCCGGCACGCACCTCGCAGCCATCCGGCTCACATTGCCGGACGCAACGGCACTGCGTGATAGGGCGAATGCCGCACGCATCGCGCTCGTCGCGCGCGCGGGATGCCTCGTCGTCCCCGCGCGTGCCGCATTCGGTGTCACGCTCGTGTTCGGTGGCGCCTGAGGCGCGACGCCCTCGCGCCTACTTCTTCGCGAAGCGCCTGGCCCACTCGGCGAGGATGCGGTCGCGGTTGTCGGCGGCCCAGGCGAGATCGTTCTTGATCATCGAGCGGGCGACCGCGGGGGGATAGTTCGGATTGGCGGGCGCAACGTCCGCGCGTGCCACCTGGTTGACGAAGCCGGCGTAAAGCTCGTTCGCGGGCTTGCCCGCGGTCCAGTCGAGGAGCTTCTGGGCGGCCGCGAGCTTGGTGGTTCCCTTGACGATGCCGGCCGCATCCATCTCCCAGCCGCCGCCCTCCTTCATCACCACGACATCGATCGGGCCGCCCTGGGCGGCGAGCTGCCCGGCGACGAGGTCATGGCTGACACCGACCGGGAACTCGCCCGCCGCCGCCTGGTTGCACGGCTTGGTGCCTGACTTCTCGTAGCTCGCGATGTTGGGATGCAGCTTCTCCATCAGCTCCCACGCCTTGGCTTCGCCGAGCACCTGCAGCCATGCCGACACCGTGATGAAGCCCGAGCCCGAGGAGGCCGGGTCCGGCATGGTGATGCGCCCCTTGAAGCGCGGGTCGGCGAGGTCGTACCAGGAACTCGGCGTCGGCAGGCCGAGCTTCTGCGCCTCGACCCGGTTGAAGCAGACTGCGGCGACCCAGGCGCTCATGCCGATCCAGGCCGGCGGGCTCGCCGCGTCGCGGAAGGCGGGCTTCAGGCTCGCGAGATCGGCCGGCGCGTAGGGCACCAGCATGCCGCGCTTGACGAAGTCGACCATCGAGCTTGCCGCGAGGCCGAAGATCACGTCGGCCTTGGGGTTCGCCGCCTCTGCGATGAGCCGCGCGGCGAGCGTGCCGGTCGAGTCGCGATGCCAGACGATCTCGATGTCGGGATTGGCCGCCTCGAACGCCGATTTGAACTTGGCGAGATGCTCGGTGAGGAACGTCGTGTAGACGGTGAGGGTGGTCTTGGCGGTGGCCGGGACGCTGGCGGCGACCAGCATCGCGGCGGCGAGGAGCGTGCGGCCGAGGGCTGCGATCGTGAGGCGCATGGGCAATCTCCCGCGTTTGGCGGAATGCCAGCGACAGGAGGGGGAATGCGGTCTGCGCAGGCGCCCATCCCTTCGCCGGCATGATCCGGATCAGGTTCGAAGGGTTGCCGCGCCGCCTGCATCGCGCAGGTCCAGCGGCTTCTCAGCCCCTTGTCGGGACACCCCTTGGTGTAACCATCCGATAGCCCGCGCGGGGGGGCAGGTCAACTGACTGCGCAGGCGCTGATGCCTAGACCATCTCACAGGGTCGCGGTCGGCACGGCGGCGAAAATGACGACAGAGCAGGAGCGGCGCGCAGAGCATAGCATAGCCTACGGTCGAGCGTCGCGACGCACGCTGTCGTCATTTTCGCCCCGCCCC